>JAEEGF010294078.1_pt1 | contig 22534 bp, 16 predicted proteins | sample 9134171 | NCBI WGS metagenome assembly JAEEGF01 (sample SAMN16246542, study PRJNA631951) | gut metagenome | biome: gut microbiome; feature: rumen; material: AP-attached | host: Bos | place: Iran: Karaj | collected 2018-10 | reverse complement strand
TGAAGAGGTCGAGTTCACCTGCAGCGGGTTCTGTCACTTCGACGATTCCACCAAAGGCATCCTTGTCCTTGCCTGCTCCCTTCAGGCGGATGGATATCTCGTCGGTCTTGACAGCCTTGGAAGGCTTTAGATGCACATAACCCAGACTGCGATCAGTCTCACCGCTCCAGATGAGCGTCTTGCCGGCATAGATTTCCAGTGGATAGCTGCGCAGGCGCCATCCTGTCAGTTTCAGACAGATATCGTCGATGACAGCCTTCTTGGCTAAGCGATAGGTAATCCAGGCTGTTGACAGGCGTCCGTCGTTCTTCCACTCGGACAGTTCATTGTCGTCATAACTGTTAGTAGCATGATTGTTGTCAATGCCTGCCTTGGCAGAGACAATACGAACCTCACGGGCCTTCTCGGTATAGGATGGCGACAGGGGCGTCTCTCCACGGTCTAAACGACAGGGAAGCGTCAGCGACGGTATCAGCATCTCACTTTTCACTTCCTCACTTCTCACATCCATATAGGCAGGCTTCAGCCCTTCGGCATTGGCAGAGAGATGTATCTCACCAGCATGGATGGTGGAACGAACCAGTACCCTATTAACGCCGCACTCGACAGGCAGGTCCATAGAACCAACATAGTTGTCTGATATGTTTTTTGTAGCAGCGGCATCAAGCAGGCCTGCAGGACGATTGTCGTCAGGACGCTGCATGTCTTTGTTGTTACGGGTCCCAATGCCACCGATCCACTTGCCTTCACCCCACAGGTCGAAATGAATTATACGGTTGTCGAGCGGACAGCGACGGCCTTGGGCATCCGTCACTTCCACCTCAAAGAGCACCATGTCGGCACCGTCGGCCTTCAAGCCTTCGGGATTCTGGATGGCGTGGATCTTCAGGTTCTTGGGTTCACCGGCGGTCTCTATCTGGTACCGGCTGCCGTCGGAGCCTACAGCCTCGAGGATGCCAGACTCAAAGGCGACATCGTCGAAGGTGAAGAGATAGCGGTAACTCTGGCGGCCTTTGCCTAATGAACGGCCATTGAGGAACAACTCTACCTCATCAGCAGTAGACACTACATAGACGGGCTTCTGCGTACCCGGATCGTAGTTCCAATGCCCTATGATATAGGTCTGGCAAGCCTCCGGCTCCACCCAGCCGTTCCACATCACCTGATGTACGTAGAAGGCATCCTTTGGAAGACGCATGGCGTCCACAACTCCACTGGTGCGATAGTTGGACTCACCGCGATGGTGGGTGTTGGTGTCGGAGAAGACAATCTTCACCCCGCCGCTGCTGACACGTGTGCCAGTGCCAGGACGCTCACGGTAGTAGTCGTACCATCTACGAACCATCTCAACGGCGAAATTGTCCATGTTATGATTGTAGTCGGTAGCGGGTTTGCCACGGTAGAGCGGACCGTCACCTTCCTTGTGGAACGGATAACTATATTCATCCCAATATTTGCGCAGTCCCTCGTCACGGCAATACTCCATCGCCCACATGGGGTGCTTCTTCGACTTGTTGATATACAACATCTCGCCACCGTATTCCGCCTCGTCGATATCTAGCATCTCACGGCTGCCGATGGCACGCCCGCCATGGGGATCGTATTCGTCGCGGATCTGCTTCATCTCCAGCATGTGCTCTCGTGAAATACTTTCATTGCCGCACTCGTAGAAAAGGATAGAAGGATTGTTGCGGTTGTAGATGATGGCATCGCGCATCAGCTCGGTGCGTTGCGCCCAACGGGGACCTGTGACATCCTTCTCTGCATCACCGGCAGGCATTGCCTGGATGAGTCCCACACGGTCGCACGACTCGACGTCCTGTTTCCATGGGGTGACGTGCATCCATCGCACAAGGTTGGCGTTCGACTTGACCATCAGGTCGTTGGAATAGTCGCTGAGCCAGGCTGGTACAGAGATGCCGACGCCAGGCCACTCGTTGGAGGTGCGCTGGGCATAGCCGTGCATCATCAGCACACGGTCGTTGAGCCAGATCTTCCCTTCGGCGAAACGAGTCTTTCTAAATCCGGTTCTTGTGATAACATCATCAATGATCGAACCATCATCGGTCTTCAGCTGGGTCTTAACAGTGTACAGATAGCCGTAGCCCCACGACCAGAAATGCAGTCCACTTACGGGTTGCTGTATTTTTACAGTACGTGTTTCGCCAGGCTGCATGGTGATACGCTCGCCATAAAAATGGGTTACCTCTTTTCCATCCATATCAAGTACCTTTGCCAAGAAGGTGAACGAACGGGGCTTACTGTCCTCGTTCCTTACCTGCGACTCGGCATGGATCACCGCTTTCCGGCCTGCGATGTCGAAATCGGTAGCATAGATATAGGTACCGGTGGTGCCAAGGTCGGAATACAGGGGAAGTGTCTGATACAGTTTGTCGGTTACATGCAGAAATACATTCTTGGGTATTCCGCCGTAGTTGGCATTGAAGTTCCGGTCGTTCCATTGGTAACGGCTGTCATGCTTGCGCGAACGGTATGCCCAACTATTGTCGCAACGCACAGCAATCACGTTCTTACCTATTTTTATATAAGGTGTCAGGTCGAATCCGCAGGCCATCACACCGTTCTCGCTGTATCCGAGGTGTTGTCCGTTGAGATAGAAGTCGGCCCCTTGACGTACACCCTCAAACTCGATGAATACTTTCTTGTCGGGCATGTCGTCCATCTTAAAAGTCTTGCGGTACCATGAAATTGTGTCGGTAAGGTCGACGATATCTTTTCTGAATGCTTCATCACCGTTGAAGGCGTATGGAAGTGTCACCTGCTGCCATCTGCTGTCATCAAAGTCAGGTCTTGAAGCCTCCTTAAAATCACCTACCGACAGTCGCCAGCCGGCATTGAAATTCAGTTTGACACGGTCGACTGCCCCAGTAGCCATACAGACAAGGGAAAGTGCAATTATACATAGAATTCTGTTCGTTTTCATTTGCTTAGCAATTGGTATTCGTCTCATTCATCTCATGTATTGCATCATGAAATGTTCTGCCACAGGAAGGAATCGGTCATGACCAACGGCGTTGAGATGAGCTTTGTCGGTACCGTTATTACCTTGGAAATAAATCTTGCGGAAAGCCTCACTGGCAGCGAAAATATTGCTTTGCCGAGCGGCATCAAAGACAGGGATACCATAGCTGCCACATACCTCCAGTATGGCATCAACTACTTGCTGTCGTGTACTGCCTATGAATCCCTCACAAGTCCATGGCGTGAAAAAAAAGATAAATGCATGAGGATATTTCTCGATGAGCCCGCTGCATAATATGCCCAGTCGCTCTTTGAAGGTGCTGATGCCAATAGAGTCAAGGCGACCTTCGGAGGCATCGTTATGCCCGGCAATAACCACTACGATGTCAAGATCGTCGCGCATATCCTTATATCTCTTATACATACCAGTTCCCCATCTCTCTAAGTCGAGCGCGATACAGTTACCGTTACGGCCATAATTGTAGTACTCCATTTGATGCTTCTGGGCAAATTTATAATGCCATGTGTTTTCAATCGGTTCTTTATGATTGCGCACATAGCTATCGCCAATAACCCCGATCTTCTTGTTTGAGAGGAAATCCAGATCAATAGTATCGTTACAGATGCTAGCCATGGATTGCTGGCATATAACGATAGATGCTAAAATAGTGAATAATCTTTTCATTGCTCGTTTTTAGTAAGAACTTGGTGCAAAGTTACTCGTTTTTCCTGACTCTACCACCCGATATCATACGAAAAGATACAGAATTGTTCAAAAATGTACGTTTTTAATGATTGTAATTCGAAGGAAAACGTTATCTTTGCAGCAAAAAGACTAAAATAGATAAAGATGAAGGAAAATTACTTTGCGGACAAGGACCGCTACAGCAATGGGATGGAGTTTGAACGTTGTGGTCACTCGGGCGTTTTGTTGCCGAAGGTGAGCTTGGGATTCTGGCATAACTTTGGTAGTGTAGATCCCTATGAGCGTAGTCGCGAGATAACCCATTATGCCTTCGACCACGGCATCACTCATTTTGATTTGGCGAACAACTATGGGCCTGTTTACGGCTCGGCAGAAGAAACGTTAGGACGGCTGATGGACGAGGATTTCCGTCCATATCGTGATGAGTTGTTCATTTCCTCAAAGGCGGGCTATGACATGTGGCCGGGGCCCTATGGTAATTGGGGTAGCCGCAAGTATCTTATGGCAAGTCTTGATCAGAGTCTTAAGCGGATGAAGATAGACTATGTAGACCTTTTCTATAGTCATCGATATGACCCTGACACACCATTAGAGGAGACGCTTCAGGCTTTGGTGGATATCGTGCATCAGGGTAAGGCTTTATATATAGGTATATCCCGTTGGCCATTAGAGGCAGCACGTTTTGCAGCAAAGTATCTTAGGGAGCGTGATGTACCGCTGCTGATTTATCAGGGAAAATTGAATTTGCTCGACCGCGAACCTATGGAAGACGGTATTCTTGATTTCTGTGCTGAAGAGGGTGTCGGCTTTATCTCTTTCTCACCATTAGCTCAGGGGCTCTTGACAGATAGGTATCTGAACGGAATTCCTGAAGACAGCCGTATGTCGAAGGGCAAATTCCTGAAAGAGTCGATGCTTACTCCGGAGTTGCTGCAGAAACTTCGTCGCTATAACGAAATAGCAGAGAGTAGGGGTGAGACGCTCGCAGAGATGGCCCTTGCCTGGATTCTCCACCAGAAGGCCGTTACCTCGGTACTTGTGGGAGCCAGCTCTGTGGCTCAGTTGGAAAAGAATATGCATTGCATCAAGGCTGCACCGTTTTTAGATAGTGAACTATGATATGATTATGAGAAGACTTTTATCAGTCCTTTTTGCTTCAGCGGCGTCATTGACAGCGATGGCTCAGGTGGCTGAGGCTCCAAAAGATGTGAATGGTGTTGTCGACAATACCCCCGACAGCATCGCCAAGGCCCTGACGGCACGGCCCGTACCGGGGTCGAGTAGGGTGGGCGACAATCCTGTGCTCTTTCTGATTGGCAATTCAACGATGCGAACAGGTACCCTGGGTAATGGTAACAACGGCCAGTGGGGATGGGGATATTATGCCCACGAGTATTTTGACCCTGCCAAGATCACCGTCGAGAACCAGGCGCTTGGCGGCATGAGCAGCCGCACGTTCTATAACAAGTTGTGGCAACCGATCAAGCAGGCCATCCGTCCGGACGACTGGGTGATTATCTCCATCGGCCATAACGACAACGGACCCTATGACTCCGGACGTGCCCGGGCCAGCATCCCCGGTGTGGGTGATGACTCCTTGGAGGTGACAATCCAGGAGACCGGCGAGCACGAGACTGTCTATACTTATGGCGGCTACATGCGTAAATATATTAATGATGTGCGTGCGCAGGGCGGCAATCCCATCCTGATGTCGCTTACGCCCCGCAATGCCTACGACGACAACGGAAAGATCATCCGCAAGCGACATACTCAATGGCAGATGCAGGTGGCTGCCGAAGAGGGCGTGCCGTTCATCGACCTCAACGAGATCTCCGGTCGTAAGCTTGATGCCTACGGGCCGTGGAAGACCGACTATCATTTCTTCCTCGATAAGATCCACACCAGCCGCTTCGGGGCTCAGATGAACGCCCGTTCGGCGGCCGAAGGTCTGATGGCCAGCCATAACCCGGCCCTCCGTCCGCTGCAGGCGATGATGCGGAATGTGGAGCCCGTCACCTGGCAGGTGGACCGCTCTGAAGGCAAGCCTGTCGTTTTCATCACGGGTGACAGCACGGTGAAGAACGAGGACAAGACGGACGATGGCATGTGGGGCTGGGGCGCCGTTGCCGGAACGGTGTTCGACGAGAGCAAGGTCAGCATCGTCAACGCCGCCATGGCGGGACGCAGTTGCCGCACCTTCCTCAACGAAGGCCGTTGGGAGAGGGTCTATAACAGCCTCCAGCCGGGTGACTTCGTACTTATCCAGTTTGGCCACAATGATATCAGTCCCATCGACATGCCCAAATACCGTGGAGCCATCGCTACAGCCTCCGACACCTGCCACGTCTACCAGATGAAGGCCGCCAAGGAGGATCTGGCGAAGCAGAACGTCATTGACCAGAAGCTGAAGTCGAACACGCTCGTCGGCAGTTACGAGGTCGTCTATTCCTTCGGCTGGTACCTGAAGAAATTCATCCAGGATGTCCGTGAGAAGGGTGCTACGCCCATTCTCGTCTCGCTGACACCACGTAATGAGTGGCTCAACGGAAAGATGGAACGCCGCAACGACACTTACGGCCTCTGGTATCGTCAGGTGGCGGAAGAGACAGGCGTGGAGTTCGTTGACTTGCATAACATCGCAGCCGATTTCTATGACAAGAAGTGCGGCAGTAAGGAGAAAGCCAACAAATACTTCAAGAAAGACCATACCCACACGTCGCTCCTTGGTGCCAAGACCAATGCGAAGTGCGTGGCCCAGGGCCTGATGGCCAACAAGAGTCCGCTCGCGAAATACCTGAAGTCAAAAATCAAGTAACAATATGAAGAGATTTGCTTTTAAGATGCAGCTGAAGCCGGGCTGCGAGAAGGAATATGAGAAACGTCATGCCGCCATCTGGCCGGAACTGGTGAAGATGATCAAGGACGGGGGAGTCAGTAACTACAGCATCTATTGGGATCGCGACACGAACATCCTGTTCGGCTATCAGGAGTGCGCCGGAGAGGGGAACTCACAGGATACGGACAACGTGGATCCCATCACCCAGAAATGGTGGGACATGATGGCAGACATCATGGAGGTGAACCCCGACAATTCGCCTGTAACGGTTCCCCTGGTAGAGGTGTTCCACCTCGACTAAGCGGCACCTTCGCCTGCTTTTCGTATATTTAACGGGGAAGAGGGACGATATTTCCAAAAGATTTCGTACCTTTGCACCGGATTTAAAGAAGAAGATTATGGCAACATTAGTATACATCACGAAGACCAAGGCTTTTAAGGAAGCCCTTGATGACGTGAAGCATGGACGTGTTACTCACTATGACTCTGTTGACGACATGTTCAGGAGCGTGTTAGGCGAAGAGGCATTCAGTAAACTCCGCCCAAGCAATGTATAGTGTTGATACGAACTTATTATCGACATCAAGACGCAGAGATGATGACGGGACGCGAGGGACATATGAACGGATATGTAAATAGTGTTAAGGACACGAAAATAGTGGCCTTGATGTTTGGCGGTCTCGAAAATTTGATTACTCTCTCTCTCTCTCTCTCTCTCTCTCTCTCTCTCTCAGGCGCTCGCCAGTAACACATCTATTAAGAAGCGCGGGCACCCGCGCGTTAATAAACGGCTTTCTTTGCAGAAATGCAAGGGAGGCCAGCTTGTTTTTTGTCCCCATGCGGCGGACGGACAGGCGGCAAGGACTGAACTGCAAAAGTTTTTAAATCAATAACAATATTAACAATCTAATTTCAAAAAAGAAATGAAAAGAAAAAATTACGAGAGACCGACGATGATTGTCGTCAAGTTGCAACACCACAGAATGCTCATGACGAGCACTTATGAGACAACAGGAGGAACAAGTCTTACCAAGATGGGTGATGATGAAGACCTGTAGTATGAACCCACTAAAACAGAAAACGACAATGAAGAAGAATAGCTTTCTTTGGGCTGCGCTGTCAATGACGGCCGCCCTCGTGATGACTGCATGCAGCAGCGACAATGACGTGACGGAAACTCCACAGGCTCCCTCGACATCGAAGACCATTCCATACACCGTGACCGTGGGCAGTGGCGATGCTACGACCCGAGCCACCGTCAACGATAACCCCTCAAACAGAGAATTATACTTTGCCACGGGCGACAAACTCTACATTACTGGCACAAACATCAAGGGCGTGCTCGATTTGCAGTCTGGCGACGAGGGCAAGGCCAGCGATGCCACCTTCTCGGGCGAACTGACCTACACGGGCGAAGGCTCTCCCGCCGACAACCTTCAGCTGACCGCCACGCTGGTGAGCGCACAGCAGAGGGATGGCGAAGAAGTGACCATCAATGCGACAACAGGAGCCGTGACCGTGAAATATCCCACAACGGCTTATTGCAGCAGCATCAACGACGCCGTGCAGAAGTACAGCAAACTGACGGGTACATCGACCTACGTCGCGAGGGCTTTCACGCTGACCCAGCATACCGCCTTCCTTAACTTTGAGATTACCTTCGAGGACGGCACCGCCGCGGAAACCCCGCTCACTGCCGTGGTCAGCAATGGCGGCTCTACCATCGCCACGCTCAGCGTCACTACCGTGACCGACAACGGCGTAAAGGCCAAGTTCGTGCTCCCCTTAGCCGCAGGCACCACGCTCAGCAGCGCCACGGTGACGATGGGCGGCAAGGCGCCCATCGCCTTCGGTGCCAGCCAGACGCTCGAAGGCAAGGTGTATAACGTGAGGAAGACGCAGGCTGCAGCTGCCCCGGCTGTCACCGACCTCTCGATGGTGGACTGTGCCGGCAATGCCCGCAACAACGGCATGTGGACGGCCAACTGCTACATGGTGCATACGGCGGGCAAATACAAGCTGCCCTTAGTCTATGGCAACGCCATCAAGGACGGCGCAGACAACACGGTGGCCTACAATCCTGGCGAAAAGGAGTCAACGTTACCTTATTGTGCAAACTTCGTCAACCACGCAGACGTGGCCATCACCTCACCTTGGATTAAGGACAACAAAGACGCAACAAACAATAACATCAACGTGACCCAGGCCGAGCTGCTCTGGCAGGATGCCGAGGGGCTCGTTACTGCCGTGGGCATCGACGGCGACTACCTGACGCTGACTGTGGGCAAGGACGCCACCACGCAGGAGGGCAATGCCCTCATCGCCGCCAAGGACGCCGACGGCACCATCGTCTGGTCGTGGCAAATCTGGGTGACGAAGCAGACCTTCGCCGCAGCCACGCTGACCGCCGTCAATACTGGCAGCCACACCTACAGCGTGACACCCGTGAACCTCGGCTGGGTGGGCGACGCCACCAGTGCCACGGGCTACCAAACCTTCTACGAGTGGGGCCGCAAGGACCCGTTTATGGGTAAGGGAGAAGTTGCCTCCGTATCAAACAACACCGCCACCATTGCCGACAACATCAAGAACCCGACAACGTTCTATATCGTCAACACCTACAAGCCCAGCACTGCCGAGTACTACAATCTATGGGACGCGCAGCAGACGGGCAACACCGATAATATCGCAACGCCCACGATAAAGACCGTCTATGACCCCAGCCCCGCAGGCTTCTGCGTGCCCACGGGCAACTTGTTTTATTATATAAGGAACTTTAATAATGACCCTGCTATCACTTTCGTTTGGGTTCCTGAGTACAAATGCCGCAACCTGTCTTGCGTCACTCCTAATTTGTTCTTCCCCGCGTCCGGCTTTCGTGCCCGCGGCAAAAATGGCTCGCTCGACGGTGTCGGTACCACAGGTTACTATTGGTCCGCGCACGCCTATACTACCAAAACATACGGTCACGTCCACGGTCAGGAGTTCTATTTCATTTCGAACCAAAGGAAGTGGGACTACGCCTATCGGGCGAACGGCTTCTCCGTCCGGGCGGTGGCCGAAGAATAATGTTTCGATTTACCCGTTAAAACGGCGGCCGGCCCTTCAAAGGCCGGCCGACGTTCGGGCGGATTTCCGTTCAGTCGGATTTCTTGGACAAGCCAGGCGAACAAGTTCGTAACCGAATCCGACTGCTGCGAATATAAGCATTTCTCATGCTGAGAACCGATGAGGGCGGCACCCAACGCCACGACGGACGGCTCCGCCCTCCTTTTTCGCTCTCTCCCACGCCTCGGGAAACGGTTTTTCGAAAGAAAAATGACTTCCCACGCTTCGGGAAACGGTTTTTCGAAAGAAAAATGACATCCCACGCTCCGGGAAACGGTTTTTCAAGCGAAAAATGACATCCCACGCTTCGGGAAACGAATTTTCGAAAGAAATAAGACTTCCCACACTTCGGGAAACGACAACAATTTTTTAATAACTTAAAAATATAAAGACATGGCAAAATTTCAATCCTTAAAGTACAAGCGCGACTTGAAGAACGCGCAGCACTTCGCATTCATCCAGGCGTTCATCACGGCACTGACTGCAGCGGGCTTCACGGCTGCAAAGATCGTGTCCAAGCTGGCCGAGCTGGTGACGGCCTTCGGCGTGGAGGACAGGTATTACATGATCGTGCGGGCGAGCGAGATCATCGCCCAGCGCACGGCTGCCGACGAGCAGCGCGACCGGTACTACACCCGCCTGCACCGCCTCATTCAGGCCTGGGCGGGCTCGGGCATGGCGCAGCTCGACGCGGCTGCCACGGCGCTCGAGAAGGTGTTCAACCTCTACAAGGTGAAGGTGAACGCGCAGATGGACGAGGAGACGGGTGTGCTGGAGAACCTGATCACCGACCTCTCGACCACCGCGATGCAGGCGCACCTGGCGACGATCAACGGCACGTACCTGTTCCAGCAGATGGTCGAAGGCCAGACGCTCGTGAAGTCGCTGCGCCTGGAGCAGGGCGTCGAGGAGAGCGAGAAGGTGTACGGCGCGCTGTCGGCTGCCCGCAAGGAGTGCGACAGGCTGTACGACGAGATGACCGACCTGCTCGAGTCGTTCGCCAAGGTGGCCGACGACGCGACGGCCTACGAGACTTTCATCAGCCACTGGAACGGCACGGTGAAGATCTATCAGGACATGCTCGACCGCAAGCAGGGCTCCGGCTCCGGTTCTGGCGACGGCGACGACAAACCCACGCCCACGCCCAATCCCACGCCCGATCCAAACAACGGCGGCGGCTCATCGTCCGAACAAGGTTCCGGTTCGTCCGAGCAGGGTTCTGGCTCGACTGAACAAGGCGGCTCATCATCTGAGCAAGGTTCCGGTTCATCCGAACAAGGCGGCTCGAATGAACAGGGCGGCGGTTCGGGCGACAATGGCTCCGGCTCCGGCGACAATGGCGGAGGTTCGGATGACAATGGTGGCGGCGGAGGCCCCAACGGCGGCGGCAACGACGTGAACTAAGGCCAACGGAACATATAGAAAACACGACGAGAGGACTGACAGATCAACTCTGCCAGTCCTCTTTTACACAGGGTGCCAGGAACGTTGTGTTGTTTAATTTGGTGCACTTTTTACTTCTTCACAACAACACCATGCCTGATGAGGAACAAAGGAAATCATCAATTGAGTTGACATCTTTTGTCCGCTCTTCAACTTTCTCGATGGCAGAAAGGATATCTTCGAGAATATCCAATGCGATGCCTTTGGTCTCAGAAGATAAAGATTCCATCCTTCAATATACGTCTTCTTAAACGGGGATTCAGATTCTGATGATTGCGGATGATGTCGACGGAAGAGCCGGTTTCCTTTTCCAAGAACTCCTTGGCATCCATCAGAAGGAATGGATTAGGCGTCTCTGTGTCAACGAACAGATCAATATCACTGTTTTCCTTCTGCTCCCCCCTTGCCGTTGATCCAAACAGGGACAAAGAGGTGATGCCATACTTACCTTTAAGTATGTCCATATACTTCTTGAGCAGCTGTACACATTCGTCTTTGTTCATATTCGTTATCTCTTACACTTTGCAAATAGTATTTGGAGAGATGCTTACATATCCTCGTAGGTGTCGAGGTAGGTGACGTGGGTGACGAGGTATTCGTCGACGCCGTGCTTGCCGTCGGCACCGCCGATACCGGACTTCTTCACACCGGCATGGAAGCCCTGGATGGCTTCGAAGTGCTCGCGGTTGATGTAGGTCTCGCCGAACTCCAGTTCGCGGCAGGCCTTCACGGCGACGTTCAGGTCCTTGGTGAAGATGCTCGAAGCCAGGCCGTACTCGCAGTCGTTGGCGTACTTGATGGCCTCGTCGAGATCGGAGAACTCTACCAGCGGGATGACGGGGCCGAAGGTCTCCTCATGGATGATGTCCATGTCCTGCGTGCAGTTGTCGAGCACGGTGGCGGCATAGAAGTATCCCTTCGTGCCGACGCGATGACCGCCGCAGAGCAGCGTGGCACCCTGCTTGATGGCGCGCTCCACCTTCTCGGTGACGCTCTCCAGGGCGCGGGCCTCTACCAGCGGACCCATGTCAACGCTCTCGTCGGCGCAGACATCGCCCACCTTCACCTTCGACATCTTATCGACCAGGATCTTCGTGAAGGCCTCCTTGACCTCCTTCTGCACATAGACGCGCTCGGCGTTGTTGCAGATCTGGCCGTTGTTGCCGATACGGCTGTCGACAATCCACTGGGCGGCGCGCTCCAGGTCGGCGTCCTTCATGACGATGGCAGGAGCCTTGCCGCCGAGTTCGAGGCTGACCTTGGTGATGTTCTTCGAGGCGGTGGCCATGATGCTCTCACCGGCACCTACGGAACCCGTGACGCTGACGATGTCGATCTTCGGCGATCCGGCCATCTCGTTGCCGATGACGGAGCCCTTACCCGTGACGATATTGATGACGCCTGCGGGCAGCCCGATCTCATCGACGATCTTGGCAAACTCCGTACAGTTCTCCGGGGTGAGCTGAGAGGGCTTGATGACGATGGTACAGCCGGCAATCAGCGCAGCACCGGCCTTGCGGGCGATGAGGAAGAAGGGGAAGTTCCAGGGCAGGATGCCAGCCACGACGCCGATGGGCTTCTTCGTGAGCAGGATGGTCTCGTTGGGACGGTCGGAGGGGATGATCTCACCCTCGATGTGACGGGCGAAGGTGGCCATGTACTCGAAATAGGCGATGGTGGCGCCCACCTCAATGGCGGCCCAGGTGCGGGTCTTGCCCTGCTCGCGCATGATGATTTCGGTGAACTCCTTCTCGCGCTTCTTGATGCCGTCGGCCATCTTCAGCAGGTACTGTGCACGCTCGATGGCGGGCGTCTTGGCCCAGGCCTTCTGGGCGGCGCGGGCGGCGTCGAGGGCGCGGTTCACGTCTTCAATGGTTCCTTCCGGCTGGCGGGAGATCACTTCCTCGGTAGAGGGGTTCAACACGTCGATCCACTGGCCGTTCGAGCTCTCGCAGAACTGACCGTTGATGTACATTTTTAAGTCTTTCATAACGATTGTTTGTTTAAAAAATTTAGAGTAGATAAGTTTATCGTCAGCAAAAATACAAATAATTTGTGAGATGACAAGCATCCTGAGGGCATAAATTTTGCTAAAATCGCACGAATTGTACTAAATGATAACAATTAGGACGATTTGTATCGCTCTTTTTCGGGAAATATTCCGTAACTTTGTGCGCAAATAACAAATTACTTAACTGATATATGATGAGAAAGATCATTTTGCTGCTATTGTCGGCTGTCGTCGTGGCAGGATCGGCCAAGACGAAGAAGCGGCCTGCGGTGGAGACGTGGCCTGACGGGACGGTGATGGACGCATGGTTTAAGGACACGGCCAAGGTGGATGTTGCGTCGCTGGGCCGACAGTATGTCATCACCGACTACGGCGTGAAGCGTGATTCTGCCATTGTCCAGACATCAGCGATACAGAATGTGATTGACCGGGCTGCCAGCGAAGGAGGTGGCGTGGTCGTCATTCCTGAAGGGACATTTCTGACGGGTGCCTTATTTTTCAAACAAGGAACGCACCTGCACGTCATTGGTCGTCTGAAGGGGTCGGAGCGCATCGCAGACTTCCCGGTGATGACGACCCGCATAGAGGGCGAAACCTGCAAATACTTCGCGGCACTGGTGAATGCCGACGGCCTCGACGGGTTCACCATCAGTGGTCAGGGCACCATCGACGGCAACGGCCTGCACTACTGGCAGGAGTTCTGGATTCGCAGGAGCTGGAATCCGCAATGCACGAACAAGGATGCCCAAAGGCCCAGGCTGACGTATGTCTCGAATTCCAGGAACGTGACCATCCAGGATGTGCGGCTGATCAATTCGCCGTTCTGGACCAACCATGTGTACAAGAGTGACCATGTGCGCTATTTGGACTGTTATATCTATGCGCCCACGGAGAATGTCTGGTCGCCGGAGCCCAGGCGCGGAGCTCCGTCGAGCGACGCCATCGACATCGACGCCTGTACGGACGTGATGGTCAGCGGCTGCTATATGCACGTGAATGACGATGCTGTTGTGCTGAAGGGCGGCAAGGGTACCTGGGCGGACAAGGATGAGACCAATGGCGACTGCGAGCGCATCCTGATCGAGAACTGTCACTATGGCAAGGTGCACGGCTGCCTGACGCTGGGCTCCGAGTCGCTGCACGACAGGAATATCATCCTCCGTAACTGTTATACGGAACGGGCCGACCGCGTGCTGTGGCTCAAGATGAGGCCCGACACACCGCAGCACTATGAGTACGTGACGGTGGAGAATATTACGGGCCGTTGCAAGCGCTTCCTCTACATCCATCCCTGGACGCAGTTCTTCAAACCGGGAGACCGGGAGGATATGCCGTTGTCCCGTTGTAACAACATCGTGATGCGGAATATCCAGGTGGATGCTGAGACGCAGTATGACGTGAAGACGTCGGATAAGTATGAGTTGACAGACTTCTCCATCGACGGGAAGGCGTTGAGTTTTGATAATACACCGGTAAGTGCAGAACCTACAGTATATGAATAAGAAATATTTTTTTGCCGTAGACTTAGGTGCTACGAGCGGCAGGACGATCATTGGCAGTATCAACGACAGTAAGTTCGAATTGGAGGAGGTGACCCGCTTCCCCAATAACCTGATTGTACAGGGCGGACATTATTATTGGGATATCCATGCCCTCTACTTCGAGATCGTCAAGGGTCTGAAAGAGGTGGCCCGCCGACAGTTGGATATCGTCAGCATCGGCATCGACACGTGGGGCGTGGACTTCGTCTTCGTCGGTAAGGACAATGCCATCCTCAGGAATCCGAGGGCCTATCGCGACCCCATTACCTTCGCAGCCATGGATGACTATCTGAAGCATGTCGTGGCGAAGAGAGATGTCTATGACGTGACGGGCATACAGTTTTTGAATTTCAACTCCATCTTCCAGCTCTACGCGATGCGGAAGGAGGATAACGCGGCGTTCAATCATGCCAAGAGCATTCTCTTTGTGTCTGATGCCCTGAGCTGGATGCTGACTGGCGAGGAAGTGTGCGAATACACCATCGCCTCGACCTCGCAGTTGTTGGACCCCCGTACCAAGCAGTTGGATGAGCGGTTGCTGGCAAGCATCGGACTGAGCAGGGACAAGTTCGGACGGATGGTGAACCCGGGCGATGAGATTGGCGTGCTGACCGAAGAGATGCAGCAACTGACGGGCTTAGGACCTGTGCCGGTGATCGCCGTAGCAGGGCATGACACAGCTTCTGCCGTGGCCGCCGTGCCAGCCAGGAATGAAAGGTTTGCCTATCTGTCGAGCGGCACGTGGAGTCTGATGGGTATCGAGACGAAGGATGCCATCATCAGCGACCTGAGTTATGAGCGCAACTTCACTAACGAGGGCGGTATCGAAGGCACGACCCGTTTCCTGAAGAATATCTGTGGCATGTGGCTCTATGAACGCTGCCGGTTAGAGTGGCCCGAGGAGGTGCGCAGACTGAGCCATCCTGAGTTGCAAGGGTCGGCGATGGAGGTGGAGCCCTTTCGTTCGATCATCAACCCCGATGATCAGCTGTTTGCGGCACCGTCGTCGATGATTGATGCTATTCAGACGTATTGCCGTCAGACCTGTCAGCCCGTTCCAGAGACTCCGGCGGAGATCTGCCGCTGTATCTTCGACTCGCTGGCCCTGAGATACAAACAGGTGTTCCAGTGGCTGCAGGAGTTTGCACCCTTCAGACTGGACGTGCTCCACATCATCGGCGGCGGCAGTCTGAACAAGTATCTGAACCAGTTTACGGCCAATGCCACAGGAGCAACCGTCCTTGCCGGTCCTCAGGAGGGAACAGCCATCGGAAACATCATGCTCCAGGCCAAGGCGGCAGGTCAGGTCAAGGATATCTGGGAGATGCGTCAGATCATTGCCAACTCCCTCGACCTCGTGAAGTACGAGCCGACCGACAAAGCCACATGGGACCAGGCTTACGAGAAATATCTAAAAGTAACAAATCAAAAATAAAACAGTATTATGGCAAAACCATTAGTTGAAACCAAAGCAAAGGTAGGTGTATTCAGTATAGCCCTTCAGGCTTACCTGCCACAGTTCCCTCAGCTCGTTCCTGAGTTCGAGGCCCAGTATGAGGCATTCAAGAAGACATTGCCCTCTACCATTGAAATTATCGATGGCGGTATGGTGACCACCAAGGAGCAGTCGATGGCTGCCGGCGATAAGTTCCGTGCCGCCGATGTCGATCTCGTCATCCTCCAGATGCTGACTTACTGCACCTCTTATAATATGTTGCCTGCCGTTCGCGACCTCGACGTGCCCGTTGTCATCGTGAACCTGCAGAAGAAGTTGGCTCCCGACTATGCCAAGACCGATATCCCCACCTGGTTGGGCGAGCTCTATGCCTGCGGTGCCATCGGTGAGATGGTGGCCGACTTGAATCGTGCTGGCAAGCGCTCGGCTGTGATTACTGGCGTGGTAGAAGGTGGCGACCCAGGTGTTCAGGCTGAGCTTGAGGACTGGTGCCGTGCTGCTCAGGTACGTCGCCGTTTCCGTGATACCAACATCGCACAGATCGGACGTCCGTATCCAGGCATGATGGACCTCTATATCGACGAGACCAACCTCTATCATCGTATGTTCGTCTATACGAAGCAGTTTGACTGGGAGAAGATGTGGGCGATTGCCGACAACATTACAGACGAGGCTGCTATCCGTGCGAAGGCAGAGGATATCCTCGCAACCTTCGATATCGAGGGTGGCGGCACAGTAGAAAAAGTTTGGGATATGGCGAAGTATGTGGTTGCCTTCGAGCAATGGGTGAAGGATGAGAAGTTGGGTATGATTGCTTCTCACTATGATGGCTTTGCCCAGGGTATTGCCGGCAAGCTCGACTCGATGCTGATTCCTGCATTCTCAATGCTGATTAAACAGCACACCGCTTGTGCCGTTGAGGGTGATATGAAGGTGGCTATGGCCATGTCTATCCTAAAGACCATCTCCGGCACAGGAACATTGGCTGAGATGTACTCCATCGACTTCCCGAAGGATATCTGTATCATCGGTCACTCCGGCTCTGGCGACTTCGACATCTCGCAGGCCAAGAAGCCGACGATGAAGATTGTGCCCGTGTTCCACGGAAAGGCCGGCGGCGGATACCTTACTCAGTTCTATCCCCCTACAGGTCCTATCACCTATCTGGCCATCACCCAGGATAAGAATGGCGTATTCAAGTTCGTCGTTGCTGAAGGCATCAACGAGGAAGGCGAGATCTTTACCTTCGGCGATACTAATATGCGCACCAAGTTCTCTTTGAGCTGCCGCGAGTTCGTGAATAAGTGGAGCGAGGCAGGTCCTACCCACCACATGGCTGCTGCCGTCGGTCATCACATCGACACCATCCTGAAGGTGGCCAAGATCTTCAATATCGAGTGCGATGTCGTCTGCCGCTAAGTCTATAACGATATAACGAAATAACGATATAACGAAAATGGCTAAAAGTGGAAGTTTGAAGAGCACGCTGGCCGTGTCTCTGAATAATTACCTTGATGCGGGTGCCATTGTGGCTGGTGCCAGTGGCGTGACGCTATGGCAGAACTACCTGGGCCTTTCCGAGATGCACCTCGGATGGCTCAATGCCTTGAGTGCCAACGCCCTCGGAGCAGCCATCGGTGCCATCATCGGCGGATTCCTCGCCGACAAGTTCGGGCGTAAGTTCATCTTCACCTACAACCTGCTGGTCTATATGACAGGCGTGCTCATCATCTTGCTGAGCGTGAACTTCCCCATGCTGTTGGCAGGCTTCCTGATAACGGGCATCTCAGTAGGTATCGGCGTGCCAGCCTCATGGACCTACATCTCTGAGAGTTCGGAAGTAAACAATCGTGGTCGTAACATCTGTATCTCGCAGATGTCGTGGGGCGTCGGACCGATGTGCATCCTGCTGTTTGGTATGCTGTTTGCCCCAGGCGGTTATCTCTATGATCCCGTGGAGTCGTTGGCTCATGGCATCTTGGGCGCTGATGCTGCACAGGCGGCTGTCGAGGTATTCTCATCGCGTGTGGTATTTGCTACGCTCTTTATCGTGGCGTTCATCGCCTGGAACCTGCAGCGACAGCTGGAGGAGAGTGCCGAGTTTACGGCTACCAAAGCCCAAGACAAGAGTGGCATCGTGGACAATATCAAGTTGTTGTTCACCAACAGGATTGCCGTCAAGACCGTTGCCTTCCTGGCAGCCATCTATCTGACGTGGAACCTTGTGGCCTCGGTGATGGGTTTCTTCATGCCCCATATCTATGAGACGGCAGGCGGACTGTCTAATGAGGACGCCAATATGCTGAGCTGCATCAGCTGGGTATTCGTGGTTGTCACCACCCTGATTATCTCCTTCATTGTCGATAAGGTAGCCCATCGTTTCTTCTATGTGTTTGGATTGGCAGCAGCCCTTACGGCATGGATACTGATTATCGGCGGCGGTGTGTCCACTATTGGCGGCATCTGGCTGTTCACCATCCTGTGGGGTGTCAACAACGGTTCGTCCGTCCAGATATTCTATGCCCTGTGGGGGTCAGAGTTGTTCCCTGCCAAGTTCCGTGCCGGCGCCCAGGGACTGATGTTTTTCATTGTCCGTGGACTGTCTGCCGTCTGGGGACTCGTCTTCACCTTCATCTATGGTGACAACGGCGAGGGCTTCACGGTGGCAGCCTACTGTATGATCGCCCTCCTGCTCACGTCCCTCATCGTGGGCCTCATCGGCATGCCAAACACTCGCGGCAAATCTCTCGACCAGATCACCCGCGAACGCTACGGGGACACCTGTTAATCTAAAAATATGTTAGTCTGTTATTATGTCTTTAAATAGTTATTATGTCTAAAAGTATATTAGAAGGCCGCGAAGGTTTGAAGGCGGTCGTTTATCAGATTGCCGAGGTGACCGGATACCTCTGGCAGAAAGGCTGGGCAGAACGTAACGGCGGCAACATCACCGTCAACGTCACCGAGTATATGGACGATGAGTGTAAAGCCATGCCGGCGATCTCGGAAGTCAAGCAGATCGGTATGACCCTGCCACAGTTGAAGGGTAAGTATTTCTATTGCAAGGGAACCGGTAAGCGTATGCGTGACCTGGCCAAAGAGCCTATGCAGAACGGAAGCATCATCCGTATTCTCGATGACTGTGCCAGCTACGTAGTCATTGCCGACGCAAACGTGGTGCCCACCTCTGAGCTTCCCACACACCTCGCCCTGCAGAACTACCTGCTCGAGACCGGCTCCTGCTATAAGGCAACGCTCCACACGCATCCCATCGAACTGGTGGCCATGAGCCATATCCAGCGATTCCTGAAGGGCGACGAGATGACCCGTGTGCTGTGGTCGATGATTCCGGAGACGCTGGCCTTTGCGCCCCTTGGCATCGGCATCGTGCCTTACGCCCTGCCGTCATCGGTGGCTCTGGCTGAGGCAACCCTTGAACAGATCAAGACCCACGACGTGGTGATGTGGGAGAAACACGGTACGGTGGCCGTCGGAGTGGATATCATGGATGCCTTCGACCAGACCGATGTGCTCTGCAAGGCAGCCAATATCTATATGTGTGCCCGGTCGATGGGATCTGAGCCAGACGGCATGACCGACGCTCAGATGAAGGAAGTGCAGGATGTATTCAACCTGCCCAAGAAACGTCCCTGCTAAGGATTTGTGAAATAGGAATGAGGAGAGTTATACTGGGCTTACTGGTGGGACTTGCCTCGTTGACTGCCGTGGCGCAGAAACACGGTGAATCGTCCCCTCGCACCTTGCAATATGAGCCAGGTGCGGGGGGAGCCTTTATCTGTACGAATGGCAATAACCGTTATACCCGTGCCCTTTATGGCAGTCATTCCGATTGGCGTCTGGAGACATCCGACCGTCCTGTATTTGCGGCGGTCAAGAAGGGATGTCATCGAAATATCCAGATGGAAGTCAATGGCGTGCCACTTGACTCTACGGCGACATGCAAGGCACAGTATCGCGACGGAATAAGATGGTATGTCCTGAACGACAACCGATGGCATTGGTCGCTTGATGTCGTCGTTGTAGCATTACCCGATGAAGAGGGAGCCGTATGGTGCATCTCGAAGACAGCTGCCTGTACCGATACAGATGCGCAGAAGGAGCCGTTGCAGGTAAGGGTGATTACCAGTAGGATAGCGCAGCCGAAACTCAATCGCAATGGTGACATAGGCGCAGACCCTCCAGGCGTTTTCGAAGCATCACCTGATGATACTGCCAGGGTGGTGAGCCATGCCATCATGAGTGATGACGGTATGATGGCCTTTGTCGTCGTCAAGGTCAATGAAGTGGTTGACATGCCCTATCAGAAAGCCTATAGTCTCTTCTGGAAGTCTGTTGACTATTACAAGCAACTGGCCTCGCGCATCCAGTTTCATACCCCCGATCCTTATATCAACACCCTCGGAGGGGCTTTGGTCTTGGCTGCTGACGGCGACTGGGACGGACAGACGTGGCTGCACGGCTGTATCGGATGGCGTATGCCCTTGGCGGGTTGGCGGGCAGGATATTTAGGCGATGTGCTGGGGTGGAACGACCGGGCCGTCAGCCATTTCGATGCCTACGCCAAGAGTCAGGTGACGGACGTCGAACCTGTGATTCCACATCCCTCGCAGGACTCGGCGATGAATCAGGCGCGGGCCGAGAAGAGGTGGGGCACGCAGATGTATTCCAACGGCTATATCTGTCGTAATCCGGAGCGCAACGACCAGATGCACCATTACGACATGAACCTGAACTACATCGACGAACTGCTGTGGCACTTCCAGTATGATGCCGACACGGTCTATATGCGGAAGATGTGGCCTGTACTCAAGTCGCATCTGGTATGGGAGAAACGTAACTTCGACCCCGACGGAGACCATCTCTATGACGCCTATTGCTGTATCTGGGCCAGCGATGCCCTCTATTATAGCGGCGGGGCGGTCACCCATAGTTCGGCCTATAACTATCGTGGCAACAAACTGGCAGCCCGTATCGCGGAGATCATAGGTGAAGACCCGCAGCCCTATCGTGACGAGGCAGAGGCTATCCTTCAGGCGCTGAACAGTCGTCTGTGGCTCTCCGACAAAGGTGTATGGGCAGAGTATCAGGATGCTCTGGGAATGAAACGCACCCATGACCATCCGGCTGTGTGGAGCATCTATACGCCTATCGACTGTGGTGCCTGTACGCCCGAACAGGCTTATAGGGCCACACAATACATCGACCGTTACATCCCTCACATCCCTGTTGAGAAGACAGGCCTCTATACCATCTCCACTTCCGACTGGATGCCCTATTCCTGGAGCATCAACAATGTGGCTGCGGCTGAGGTGATGCACACCGCGCTGGCTTATTTCGAGGCAGGACGTTCCGAGGAGGGTTATCGGCTGATGAAAGCGAACATCATGGATCAGATGTACTACGGCCAGAGTTCGGCCAACTTCGGACAGATCAGCCACTACGATGCGGCCCGAGGGGAGTGCTATCGTGACTTCGGCGACTGTATCGGCATCAGCAGCCGGACGCTGATTCAGGGACTCTTCGGTATTATTCCCCAGGCATTGGACGGCACGTGTATCATCCGTCCCGGCTTCCCCTCAGATTGGGATTCTGTCCATGTGAAGACCCCTTATCTGGAATATACGTTCAGGCGGGAGAACGGCCGTGATATTTACGACATCACCCAACATTTCCGTCAACCCCTGAAGATCATCCTCCGTCAGAATCTTTCCCACGGTGCCTATCGTGACATCGAAGGCACCTCCGATGCGCACCAGGTAATATTTTCCCCTCCTAAGTTAGGAGGGGTGCCCGAAAGGGCGGGGTGGTCTGAACAGGGGCAAGAGTCTGCGGCGGATCAGACCCCCTCTGACTCCCCCTACTCAGGGGGAGAACTGGCGGAGCCAGACCCCTCTGCGCCCTTTCGAACAGTAAAGCTCGACAAATATTTCAACGCCTCCGTCGCCGACATCTTCCGCAACGACTACCTCTCTCCCCGTCCCCAGACCACCACTCTCCAGATTCCCATCCAAGGCATCGGTGAATGGTGTCATCCTCATAAGACCGCAGAGATCAACGACTCCGTCTTCCGCACGAAGATCTCCAAAGGCATCTTCCGCATGGCAGGTGTCCCTCTGCGCACCCCGGCAAAAGGCCATAACATCATCTATACCAGTCTTTGGGACAACTATCCTGACTCCGTAGCCATTCCCTTGAAGGGCAGGGCAGCGCGTGCCTATCTGCTCATGGCTGGCTCGACGAACCACATGCAGAGCCGGATTGACAACGGTCTGGTGGTCGTCTCCTATACCGACGGGACAACCGATACTTTGGCACTCAGGAACCCCGACAACTGGTGTCCCATCGAGCAAGACTACTATATCGACGGAAAAGCCTTTTGCGCTCCTGCCTCCAGGCCGTATCGCGTTTGTTTCGGTACTGGAGATGTCAG
>JAEEGF011923698.1_pt1 | contig 22550 bp, 17 predicted proteins | sample 9134171 | NCBI WGS metagenome assembly JAEEGF01 (sample SAMN16246542, study PRJNA631951) | gut metagenome | biome: gut microbiome; feature: rumen; material: AP-attached | host: Bos | place: Iran: Karaj | collected 2018-10 | reverse complement strand
GAAATCACCCAGGACAGCGAGGTCAGGGTGAGCACCTTCCGCAGCGGCGGACCCGGCGGCCAGAACGTCAACAAGGTCGAGACCGCCGTCCGCGTTGTCCACGTTGCGACGGGCATCACCGTGGTCTGCTCGGACGAGCGCAGCCAGAAGCAGAACCGGGAGAGGGCCATGGCGCGGCTGCGCGTCAAGCTGCTGGAGCAGGCCGCCCAGGAGCGCTGCCGCCAGAAGGACGCTGCCTGGCAGGAGCACCAGAAGCTCGTGCGGGGCAATCCCGTCCGGGTGTATGCCGGCATGGACTTCGTGCGTGAACGTTAGGCGGAATGCAAGGCAGATCTTGGGGATGCGCGTTCCGGCTGCGCATCCTCAGGCGGTCAGGCCTGCCAGAGCAAGGCGTCGTGCCGAGCCTTCCCTGGGCGTGGCGGCATGACCAATATGGTCAGCGGGCTTGTGTTCTGCGCGGGTGGACGATAGCCTTGCCGCACGCTGCCAGCACTGGGCTGGCGGTGCGAGCCCGGCACTGGCATCAAGGCTGTGCCGATCGGCATGGCGCACCCCTGCGCTGGATGGACCGGGGCAGGCCTCGCCGCCTCCAGATCGGCGCATTTCGCCGGCAGGGCGGACGCCTGCGCCCGCCGTCTTGCTAGTGGCGGGGCTTTGCAGCGCTGACAAGGAGCAGGCCATGAAGGCAGGAAGAGGCAGGATCAAGGTTGTGCACCCCGCATCGCGGGAGGACTACTTCTTCTGGGAGGAGGGGGCGAGCGCGCCCTGCACGGGTTCGCTGGCGCTGGACCTCAAAGACCCCGCGCATCCCGTGTTCCAGGTCCGTCCGGAAAAGATGCCCCTCTCCTCGAACGACCGCGAGAACGCAGATGAACCCTTTCTGGCCTTCTGGCTGCCGCTCATGCCCGAGCTGGCGCCTGAGCGCGTGGCCCAGTGCATGGACTCGCTTGTCCCCCAGTGCGAGAAGCTTGTCGCAGGCTGCGTGCAGAAGAGCGGTGGCAGGGGACAGATAGAACTTGACTACGACCATGGTATGGCGATCGCCATTCAGGAGGAGATCTACCGCCAGCTGCGACCCACGGGGGCACAGATCCCCGTGGTCGGCGAAGACGGACTGGACGCGCCCCTGCAGTAGAGGGCATCGCCCTTCTTCAGGCAAGGGCGTCAAGCTAGGCGTGCGCACATTGACAAGATCGGCTCCGACAGACACGTGCATTGTGTGCAGCCTTAAGAAACGGGTCTGTGAGTCTGCCCCAGTGTAGACAGGCGCGCGCTTCGCAGGGTAGAGCAGGTGCTTGCAGCCAAGTCCTGGCTTCTGCCGGACTGCGCTGGCGCCCTTGCCGGCCTTGCCCCTCACCCGCCGTCGTTTCTGTCTTCCAAAGAGAGGTTCCTGTGAGCATTCGCCTGCCGAGCCCTGGAGGCAATCTCCGCAAAGCGCGCCGCCCGGCGATCCTGCGCCGTGGGCAGGGGGCCAGGCCCCAGCTGGGGCATGGCGGACCCGGCGACGTATCGGGCGAAGGACCAGGCGACGGATCAGGCAATGCTGGCGCAGGGCAGGCCATGGCATCCTCCCTGCCTGTCCCGCAGGCGCCGGCAGGCCAGGCGCCCGGGATGCCTGACCAGAAGCTGCCGGAGCAGGAGCTTTTGGATCGGGATCTGCTGGACCGGGACCGCCCGGTTCAGGAAGTGCAGGCGGTTGACCTCCGGGATCTGGATGCGCAGGAGGGAGCCCTTCGGGCGACACAGCTGCCGGAACTGGACCTTGCGGAGGCCGATGCCAGGGACGCTGAGCCCGAGGTCGCTGCATCGCATGCCGCTGCGGCCGAAGACGCCGTCCTGCCAGCCTGTGCGATGCAGGGCAGGGCTCTGCAGCCCCTCGATCCCCAGAACAGGTCCTGGCAGGACGACGGCCTGCGGGACGTGGAAGGCAGGGGCGGCGATGCCTTTGCGCTGTACGAGGCGCAGGGCGATGTCCGCTCCTGGGCTGAGGGCGGGGAGGGCGGTGCCGATGTTGCCGGCCTTGCGGATCTGGACGGGGAACTGGACAGGAACCTGGACGAGGATCTGGAAGACTTCGGCTTCGAGGCCCAGACCTCGGAGGACGGCGGACGGGTCTGGATTGCCGGCGACGGGGACGGCGACGGCCTGCTTGGCATGGAGCTGGGCGCTGCCAAAGCCCAGATCCAGCTTCGCGACTATCTGGAGGCCCTGCACGCCAGAACATGCTTTGCCGGCCTGCCAGGCCGCAGGATTGCCCTGGCGTTCCTCCACGTCCTTGGCGGGAAGACGCCTGGGCCTCGCACGAGGAAGCCTGTCGCCAAGGAGGACCTGACGCCGGAGGCGCTCCTGCAGGATATAGGCGGGCTTGCCAGCCTTCTGCGGGGCTTTGTCGACGTGGCCGGGCCGAGGCATCGTTCCCTGAAGGATAGGGCGGCACGGCTCCTGCGCGCGCTGGAAGCGGAGCTGCCGAAGATCAGGGAAGAGGCCGGGCAGGACAGGCTGGGCAAGCAGGCAAAGCGCAAGGCCTCTTCCCTTTCGTCCGCAGATGCCTCCACCTGGCTCGCGGAAGAGGCTCCCGCTGCGCCCCAAGCCTCGCCGGCGTTTCAGCCGCACAGGCCTGCCCGCGCCCCCCGCGTCTTCAACCTGGACCTGGAAACCGACGCCGGAGAGGACGAGCGGTTCCCGGCTTCGGCGCCGCCTGCAGACAAGCTGCCGGCTCCGACTGCGAAAGGCGTGGAACCGGCGACGCGGCAGGACCTTGCCAGCGTCATGAGCAGCACCATGATCAGCACTATGGCCAGCACCATGGACTGGGAGATGGGCAGGGACATGGGCGGCGCAAGGACCCAGAGGCCCGCCTCCCAGGGCTCTTTCGCTGATGCCCGCGTTGCTTGCGCCGATGCCGTTGACCTAGGGCTGCTAGCCCCGGATGGGAGCGATGGGGGCAATGCGGGGAGCAAATTCGAGAGCAGTCTGGCAGGCAATCTGAGTGGCGATGCGGGGGACGATCCTCTGGTCCTGCTCAAAGAGCGCCTGCAGCGTCTGAGCGACACCCGCATGCTCTGCGGCATGCCGGGGCGCAGGACCGCAGCCCGCCTGCTCAGGCTGCTTGGCGGATCGCCCCTGTCCAATGCCGCCAGCTCCAAGGCCGGCTGGCTCACGCTCAGTGCCGGCATCCAGGAGGAGACCATCGCGAGCCTGTGCGAGGCGCTCCAGCGGGCGACCGACGCCGTCAGCCGGGGGGGCTTGCAGATGCCGGGCATACGGCAGGCCCGCGCCCTGCTGGGCCTTTTGCTCGACGCCATGCCCGCCGTCAAGCAGCGGGTGAAGCAGATGCAGGTCGCAAGCCAGGCCATGGTTCCAGCCAGCCTCCGCAGGCCCGCACAGCCGGCCGGGATGCAGGATGCGGACGCTTGCCGGCAAGCCCCCGACCTGCGCGCGCTCGATCTGGAGCGGCTTTGCGCTATCGGCTTTGGCCCGGAGACGGAAGGACGCCGCGAAGCGCTCCTGGCCTGCGCCATCGGCGTCCTGGCCAGGGCCTTTCCCCCTGAGGAGACGGCGGGGCCTGCTGGCAAGCCTGGCAACTCTGGCCAGTCAAGCCATCCGAGTCCGCCTAGCCAGCAAGGCGGGCTTCCCCTGGCCTGCGTCCAGGCTGCGCAGGCTGCCCGGGCTGCCCGCCTGCTGCTAGACACGGCTCTGAGCGCAGGCATGGGCTCCGGGCATGCCAGACGCTGCTGGCGCCTCGTGCAGGAGGCGCCGGCGTGGTTCCTAAAGGAGGCGCAGGCTCTGGCGAGGCTTCGCTTTGCGGCCGAGGCCGAGGCGCTTTGCCTAGCCAAGGGCGAGGCTGCCGCAGCCAAGCGGCTGAAGGATTCCAGGATGTTCTTCGGTGAGGTCCTGGAGGGCATAGCATGGCCCGAGCCTGGGCAGCGCCCGGCCGAGCCCCTGCCAGGCCCAGCCCAGCACACGCTCTGGACGCGGGAGCCCCAGCCCGAGTGGGACATCTACATCGACGAGAGCGGCGACCAGTTCAGCCGCGAGGGCGCCGATGCCTCCAGCGAGGGACGAGTGGTGGCCGTCTGCCTGCGCAAGGGGACGCGACTGCCGGATCTGGGACTCTTCCACAGCTGCGACCGGGGCCTGCAGGCCGTGCTGGGGAAGTTCCGCGTTCTTCTGGCCAGCGGTTGCGGCCTTATCGGCTTCACCCGCGCGGCCCTCGGCGCCAGCGGGCCGGACGGGTGGCTGGTGTGCATCTGCGATCTCGTCAAATGGGTATGGCGGCTCCTGCCGCTGCTCCCGAATGGCGAAAAGACCGTGCTGCATTTCCACGTCGAGGAACGCATGGCCTTTGCGCCGGGCCTGGGCACGGATCTGGGACGCATCATGCTCGAGGCGGACCTGCGGTCCGAAAACCCGCGGCGCGCCCTGCAGATGCGCATCGCCAGCATCAGCTTCGAGAGCAAGCAGGCGCCCATGCTGGCCTGGGCCGACATTGCCGCCTACCTCTGGGGCCGGGCCGACGCCGGCGCCTGTCCGGGCTTCGGAGAGCTCGGCCTTGCCGGATCCTGCCTTGTGGCCTGCGATCCTTCCGCCGTGCGCGCCTGCGAGGCCATGCTGCGCCAGGGCTCGCCCAGCGGCCGGGACTGGACCAGCCTCATGCAGGAGCCTTGCAAGCCTTCCTCCATCCAGGCCCTGGCCCTCGAGTGGCTCAGGCGCCGATGCCTTACCAGGCCCTCCCTCTGGGAGCCCTATCGGCAGACCCTGCAGGAGGCGGTGGAGGCGGGCGATCCCGACATGGACATGCTCGAGCGCATGGCGGAGTGGCTTCGCCCCATGAGCATGCCGACCTTTGCCACCGAATTCTTCTGGCACGCGGCCCAGCTCAGGCGCCTTCCCTTGGCCAGCCCGGCGTCTCGGGCCGCCTGCCTTGCCGGATCGTGGAATCTAACGTTGCGCGACAGCATGGCCGCCGTCGAGGGCATGCTCAAGGAGATGGTCCGCATGCAGCCCAAGGCCGTCCTCCACGGCGCTCTGCGGCTGGCCGAGGCCGACTGCGCGCTCTTCCGCTTCGCCGAGGCTGCATGCCGGCTCAAGGCCTGGAATCCCGAGGCCGGAGGCCGTCTTCCCGGCACGCCCTGGGAGGATGCCCTGGTGCTCTGCCACCTTGGCCGCTGCCTTGCCCTTCAGCGGGAGCAAGCCAGGGCTGAGCGTCTCTTCCGCGAGGCCCAGGGCAGGCTGGCGCGCCTTGCCCGGGAAAAAGGCGCAGGCGGCCTTGCCCCCGAAAGCATCGCCCCCGAAGGCCTTGCTAAGGTGCAGGCGCTTGCCCGCCGGGTCCGCCGCTGGCGCGCCCTGGCGCTCCTGGACGATGCCGGCGCCGAGCCGGCCAGACTGGCGGAGGCCATGGAGCGGGCCCTTGGCATGCCGGTTGCCGAGGCCAGCCGGCACTGGGGCGCGCAGCCGCTGGCTGGCGAGGCCGAAGCCCATCTTGTGCTGGTGCGTTTCCTTGCCGAGGCTGGCTCCGAGGCCGACCGCCGAAGCTACCGGCGCCTTGCCTGGCAATGGGCCAGGCCGAGGCTTGGCATGGCCCAGGGAATGCTGTGGGTGCGCATCCAGTACTACCGCTGGCTTTTGACAGGCGAATCAGAGTGGGCGTTGCGGCATGAGCTGGTCAAGAGCCTGGTGCATGCCCTGCCAGCTGAGCGCTCGCCTGGCGACGAGCTTGTCGCCTGCGCCGTCCTCCAGTCCCTGGAGCCGGCGGCCCCCGCCTCAGCTGCGGAGGCAAGCCTCCTGGAGCAGGCCTGGCGCAGGCTCTCGGCCTGCCTGCCGGGCGCGGCGCAGCTTGTCCGTCGCCTGCAGGACGCCATTCCAGGCGATCCCTGGCTTGCCCGCAAGTCGCTGCCCTTTGACCTGTGCTGAGCAAAGCCTCAGGAGACGCAAGGCGCTTCGCCCGGGAACTCGCAGTCTCTGAGCGATGGAAGCACCTGCCGGCAAGGAGGCTCCCTGCTAGCCCACTAGAGCGGCCCTCCGCCTATCAGCACTTCCTTCCCTCTGAAGGCAAAGCCGTAGGTGAAAATACGATTTTTTGGAATGCCACGCGCCACAAGCTCAGTTGCGTAGTGCTTTTCTGCAATCTGCTTTAGCGCTGCGTTAACTGTGTCGTTAAGCTCTTTTTCCCCTGCATCATAGTCAATTGATTTAAATTCTATGACAATGCCAGGATCTTTCTTAGAAAGCGGGAACAACATCACATCATAACGACCAAATCCACTTTCTCTATTGGATTCTATAGTATAGCGTTTTTTTAAATCAACGATAAGTCCAAGGACAAAGCCATGGTAGAATCGTTCTGGCTCTTTTCCGCTCATATCAAAGAAGCTGAAAGTCTCTAGTGATATTTTATTCATCATTGCATTCATTCGTGTTATTCTTCCTTCACAAAGAGCATTTTTAAATTCATGAGATACAGAATACAATGAAGATGAATTGAACCATTCGCTGATAAGCGTATCCATCATTATTTTTACTTCATGATTCGTTATTGCAATTACATATTGTTTTAAACTTTTATCATATGATATAATTTTTAAATATCCCGAAGCAACAAGAAGACTAAGTACTGAATTTTGAATTTTATTCAAGCGATTAAATGCTACTTGCTCATCAATTTTTTCGACAACAGTCTTGCCCTGGAGCAACGCTTCTATGTGCATCTTAAGTTGTGGATCTGATTGTTGAATAAGCTCGCTAACTAAAGCATTTGAACTTGTATCTACCCAATATGTATCAAGTTCTCGCAAGCTAAGATATTTTAGTATCGACCAAGGGTTATAAATATCTTTTTTACCTCCGAACACAAAACCGTCATACCATTCTTTGATTTTTTCTTTTTCTGGCAAGTTATATTCATCCATGGAAGAGAATACTTCTTCTTCAGTAAATCCAAAACAGTCGGTATAAATTGGAGTTGTAACAGTAATTATTTGCAAATTATTCATATCTGAAAACATTGATTCCTTACTGATGCAAGTAATTCCAGTTAGCAATCCACGATTTATCCAAGGATTAGTTTTAAAAGTAGAGTTGAAAAAACCTCGAAACAAAAATACAATATCATCCCAATATCCATTTAGCCATGCTTCTTGCATTGGAGTATCATATTCATCTATAATCACTATTGGTTTTTTACCGTAATATCTATTAATATATTTTGCAAGACAATTTATAGATTCTGTAGCAACTTCCAATGGCATATCTGTCGATATGCTCTTAAACTGCAATATTTCATTTTCTTTTAAAACATTAGATGTCAACAAAAAATCAAAATCAGAATATATACTTGTTAGAACTGAACATATTTTATATTTTGCAGCTTGAAAATTTCTTTCTTTTATATTTGCAAATGACATATAAATTACAGGAAAAGTTCCCTGTAGTTTATGATATTTTTCTTCGTTCCAAATTGAAAGTCCTTCAAAGAGTTCAGATCGCTGGGCATATTCTAAAGAGAAGAACGATCTGACCATGTCGAGGAGCAAGGTCTTCCCAAAACGGCGGGGACGAGTGATAAGGGTTATGTCATCACCCCGCTCCCACCAATCTTTGATGAAATGCGTCTTGTCAATATAAAAGTAGCGATTTTCGCGAAGCTTTGAAAAGCTTTGTATTCCTATCGCTATGGCGCGTTTCATACCGTCCCCTTTTGCTTTGCCGCTTACTGAATCGTAGACGAAGAGCGGGGGAATTACAAGAAATTGGAGATGGATGGCTAGCGGATAGCGTTTATTAGCCCTGGCGCAGAGCCCGAGGGGATGGTCTTTCGGCCTCTTGCGGGCTTGGCAATGACTTCCTCATGGAAGGCGTCGCATGGGAAGGCGAGGGCGTTTTCCGGCAGCCTGCAGGAAGCCAGCGGCTTCAGGGCACGCATGGCTTTCGCGCTGAACGGCGTCGCATGCTAGTCTTTGGCGGAAGAAGAGAGGCAGGGCTTCCGGCGGATGCTTTCCGGGGCTGTCTGCTGGGCGCATCCCTTGCCGGCGCGAGGTTCGTGGTGCGGGTTTCCCTGTTGCGCTGGCCAGGGCCGTCTCTCCTTTGCTTCCAGCGACTTGTTGCAGCATGGCTTGCGTGCCGCTAGCCCGCAATGCCTGCCAGCGGTCGCGCTTTGAGAACCGGCTGGAGAGGGCGGAAGCAGGGGGTACAAGGAGAGCTGGCCTGTTGACAGCCGTCCCGCCTCCCTGCATAGGAAGGCATGCCGGGACGAAAGCCGGCCATCCGCCAATCTCAAGCCGATTTCAAGTCAAGGAGCAGGCCATGATCCGCAATATCAACGAGGCGCTGGGCGACCCCATCCTGACCGACAGCGTGGAGTCCCTCGCCAGGGACATCGTGGCAGGCGGCAAGGCTCTTCCGGCCGACGGCCTCAAGGAGGGACGCGACTACGACGTCATCCGCGAGCCCCGCTACTTCCGCCATCCGCGCACCGGCGTGGTCGACCCCGAGGAGAGCTGGCGCATCGCCTTCAAGAACTCTACGCCCAAGGAGTGGGGCGGGGAGTCCTTTGGGGACGTCGCCTTCACCGAGGTCTGCACGCCCGACGGTGGCGAGCGCTGGTTTGCGCTTGCCGATCTCGAAAAGCGCATGGATCCGGAGCTCTTGGCCGAAGCCTTGAAAGAGCCTGGCCTCATGAGCGATCAGGACCGCCTCGACCGCTACATGGAGCTCCACGAGGCTAAATTCGGGGAGCCCTTCAAGGCCAGGGGCTAGCGCTGCGCTTCCTCGCCTCGAATGCGCATCCGCCTTCTCCGGCACCTGTCCTGCGTGGGGCTGTGGCGACATGCTTCCAGAGGCCGAAGTGGCGTGGACGGAATAAGTGCATGGATTGAGCTCATGGGGCACTAGTATTGCGGGAGTAAAACGTTTTCTATGCTGTCAGGAATAACAAAATTTCCATTAGAAATGAAGCCTTTTTCGATGGGCGAATTCCATGCACATTCGGCCTCTTCGCCATCTTCCATGTCGCGCATCGCCTCGATTGAAGAATTTTATTATGTATTTTCAGTTGGTTACTCTAAACAGTTCAAGCACGGCCACAAGCTTCGCAGCCAGCCGCCTGCTTCTTAATGGCACAGCCGTCAAGGCAAGGGCACATGGCACAGGACCTCTCATCCCTCTCCTCAGGACTCCGCAGAAGCTTATTCGCGTCCAAGGGACATGCGGCAGGCCTGCCGAGCTCGCAAGCTGCACGAGCTTCGTGGCGGAGGACGGTACTTCACGGCGGAGCAAGCCTGAGTGCTGGGCTCGCCAGCCAAAGCCGGCGCCTCATGGCCTCGCTCCTGGAGGCGGAAGCCGGACTCGCTCAGCAAGGCGAGCCGTCCGGAGCATCGCCATGGATCTGGAACTCCTTCGCCTGCACGTGGCCTGACCGCAGTCTGGGACGCTCTAAGCGCCAGGAAGGAACATTTCCGCCGCCCAGCTGCCTTTCCAGTTCAGGCGCAGAAGGCCGCTCTGCCTGCCCCCAGATAAGCTGTTCCCCTCGTCCCGCAGCGTCCATTCCAGCCGACAGGAGGCTTTTCAGATGCATCCGTTTGGGATAGTAGGCGAAGAGCGCCGGCATTCCAGCCAGGCGCCTTCCGCAACCCCCGCAGCCGGCAGCACGGCGTCACAGGACCCCCTCATGAACAAGCTCCTCGTCTCCCTTGCCTTCGCCTTCCTTGCCCCCTTGGGCTTCGCAGCCGGCGCGCAGGCTCAGTCCTGCGACATCGACGACATCTTCACCGAAACGGGTGCCGACACCCTGACCTTCTACGAGTGCACGGGGAAGGGGCAGAGCATCAAGGCCATCTGCCGATCCGTCAACAGGAAAAAGTCCGTTTCGCTCCGCATAGACGGCATGGCCAGCGGCAACTACTTCGACAGGAAGAATGGCTTCACGGGGACCTGGAAGCGCTTGGACAACGGCGATGTCGAGGTCTCGGAAGGCCCATCGCTTGGCATGTGCCTCTCGCTGGTCGACAGAAAGTATCTGGTCTACCACGCCGAAGAGGGGGACGACATCTATCCCTACGTCCTTGACGCGGGCCCCTCTGTGGCGCAGGCCCCGGGAGCGGCGCCGTCCGGCAAGGCCGAGGCCTTCGCGCAAGGCCTCGTCCACCTCAAGGCGACGGGCACCGAGGTGCGCCTGCGCACGGGTCCAGGCACCTCCCACCAGGTGCTCAGGAAGGTCAACACCAGCGGTGGCGCGGCGCCCAACGACGAGCTTGTGGCATCAAGGCAGAAGGTGTCCGGCGACGGCAGGGAGTGGTACCATGTGCTCTACGTGCCGGCGTGGCGGGAGCCGGAAGGCTACATGCCGACGGACGCCTGGATTTGCGCCGACTTCGTGCAGGCTTCAGAGCTCACGCCCATCGACAGGGCCGCCGTTGATCTCGACCGCTTCGGCATCGCCCGCACAGGGGCGGGCCGGCAGGGAGCGCCGGGAAAGGCGCCCGCGCTCTGGCGGGGAGCAGACAAGACCCATATGACCTATGTCGGCTTTGCCGGCGATCGCGTGCTGAAGCGCGACGTGCTTATACTTTCTTCCGAACTGACGACGGAAGACGTCATTGAAACATTCCGCATCACAAGCCGGAATGGCGGCGGCTTCTGCGCCAAGAACGAGGAAGACACGCACTATGTCGACAGCAGCGAGCGGCTGGTCCGGCTCGACGGCTGGAACATCGACGAACTGTGCGGGACCATTGCCGGCGACAAGCTGACGCTCAGCGACGGAACAGTGCTGAAGAAGTTCAACGGCAACGTCGGCACGGCTTTTCCCAAGGGAGTCTTAAAGCGTGCAGGCAAATAGCCTGCCCATGCGCAAGGCGCCTGCAGACCGGGTTTCAGGCTCGGCTTGAGGCCGCTGGCATGCCTGCGTCCAGCACCCGCTCCGCAGACCTGGCAAGGCGAGAGGCGCCTTGCTCCCTGTCCCCCATTACCCCAGCGTCCCCTGCGCTCCTCCACGGCAACGCGGCTTCGGGCGCATGCGCGAAGAAACGTCTGCCAAGGACGTCACTAGCAAGGACGTCGCTGCCGCAGGGCAGAGCCTGCGCAAGGGCTTGCGGCGGAAGGAGGCGGGGCAGGTGGAAGGGCCGGCTTAGGCGCTCGCCTTCTTGGACTTGGCAAGCTTCTCCATTTCCTCGTCGGCAAGGGCGAACTCGTAGAGCTCCGTCTCCTCCTGGCCGTTGGGGGACACGATAGGTACGGTGTGCCGCGGGGCGTAGATTATTCCGCCGTCCAGCGCGTAGTCTTGGTAGAGCCAGGCTGCGAGCATGTTGTAGTCGCTGCTGCCGTAGTCGGCGAGATCGAAGCCTTCCTTATCGATGTTCGTGCCGAACTCCGTGATGCCGGCGTCAAGGAAGAGCTTCTTCTGAATCCACCAGTAGGGGCCGAAGGAGCGGTATCTGAGGGGATCTTCTCTGATCACGCGGGCGGTCCTTTCAAGCAGGTGCTTGCGCCACTCCTCGACGGTCTGGTTGGCGGTGGCCTGCTTCTTGAGGCCGTCAAGATGGGACGGTTCGGGCTTGTACAGCTTCATGGGGTGCTCCTTGTGGAGGCAGAGCATACGTTGCTTCCCCCTAAAAAGGCAACAGCCGCGCGATGGCAAGCGCCGCCTGCGGCCGGTCCCTCTTGACATCAGCCTCTGGCCCGCAAGGGGGCAAGGCCCCATCCCTTCCCTGATGGCGCTCCTTCGCAGCGGGCCCTGTTCCGCATCAGGCTCTCAGTGGGTTCGCGGTGGGCTTGCGGTGCTGCTGGGGGGCGCCCCTCGTCCAGCCCTTGCAGGCCCTTGCTCTGCCCGCGTCCTGCCCCTGTCTCGCCCTGCGCAGAGGCGATGGCTGGGCTGAGATGCACCGGCGTGCACTGGCTTGCGCTGTATTTCCGCGCACGCTCAAGTCTGCATCCAGACAACTCTCCGGACGAAGCGGAGCGACCTGCGCCAACGCTTTCGGCTGGCCGCAGGTGTCCGCAGGGATCCCTCAGGGGGCAGGACGGGCAAGGTGGGGGTACAAGTCCTGCTGTCCGCGCTTCTCCTTGTCTCCTTGGCTTTCTGGCTGCGGGCTTGCGGAGCCTTGCGCACGGCGGCGAATCGTGCCAGAAAAGCCTCCGCTCTGCTGTACCTGCCCTGTCCAGCTCGGCTAGGCGCTGGAGCCAGTCCCCGGGCAAGACCTTCTTCTGGCAAGGCCTTCTCAAGGCAGGGGACAGCCAGCCACCCCTTTCCCCGACATTTTGGCGCCCTCCCGGCACCCAGCCTGGACGGCGCCGCGGCTGGAAGCGCGCGAGCGCTTCGGCCCTATGGAGGTCAAATCCATGGACGATATCAAGCAAGCTGTCCTCGAAGCCCTGAAAGAGGAGGGCTACGAGGCTGAAATCGAGGACGACGGCGACATTTCCTTCGAAGCCGACGGGGAGATCTTCTACGTCTGCTTCTCCGACGACGAAGACGATCAGGAGTACTTCCGCGTGATCTGGCTCAGCGACAGCTTCGGGGCCGACAGGCGCGCCGAGCTGCTCGACAGGCTCAACGAGCTCACCTTGAGCTTCCGCGTGGCCAAGGCCTACCTCTCCGATGCCGACGACGGCACCTGCTTCGTCACCTGCGCGGTCGAGACCTTTGCCGAGGTCGACTCCTTCGTCCAGTTCCTGCCCGACTACATCGGCCTGCTGCAGGAAGCTGCCGGCGAAGTGGAGGGCTTCTAGGCCACGCCCGCAGCGCCTTGCCGGCAGGCCAGCCAGATCAGCAAGGCAGGGTAGACCGGGACAGGCCTGTCTTGAGGCTGTTCAGACAAACAATATTCTTGATTTTTTGCGCCCAATGCGTGATCCTGCTAGCTGCCAGCGGGGGAAGCCCGGCCGGGGCCGTCCCGGCCTCCCGGCGCGGCCCACCCTGCCTTCCTCACGGCAGGTACGTTAATCCCTGGAGGACGCCTTTATGAACAAGAAAACGCAGGCCATCATCGACGGCATCAAGAAGCTCGGCTTCGAGCCCTCCGTGGGCGACGACGGCGACGTCGGCTTCGTGCGCGACGGGTCCGAATACTTCGTCTGCTTCGACGAGGACGATCCGGACTCCATCCGCCTCATGACCTTCTCCCAGAACTTCCCAGCCGAACGCCGCGACGAGCTCCTGGTGAAAAGCGCCGGGCTCATGGACGCCTACGAGCTGGCCAAGGTGTATCTGGCCGACGACGAGGAAAGCGGAGGCTTCTTCTGCGCCTGCGCGGTCGAGACCCTGTCCGATGCGGGCTCCTTCGTCAAGTTCCTGCCCCGCTACCTCGAGGTGCTGGAAAACGTCCGCAGCGAGGCCGACGCCTTCTAGGCGCCTCGATGCGCCATAGTACGAACAAAGCACGCAAGGCTCCCTCTGCCAAGGCAGGGGGAGCCTTTTTGATGCCAGCAATCCTGGCTAGAAGCGGGGCCTGCTGCCTTCGTCCTCGTACGCTTCAGGGGCGGGCGCGGAGGCTTGGCTGGCCTTGACATGCCTTACTTCCTGCTGCTTGGCGGCTTCCTGGCTGGGGTCTTGCTGCCTGCTGCCTTCCTGCGGGGCCGTCTGGTTCTGGGACTGGTTTTGGTTCTGGGACTGGGCCTGGATTAGGGCTTGAGCTTGGCCTTGGACCTGGGCCTGGTTCTGGGCTTGGGCCTGAGCTTGGCTCAGAGCATAGGCGAGATCCTCGCGCAGGTGGTTTTCCGCCATGAGGTCGCTGGCGAAGCGGTGCGAGCAGGCAAGCGATGCGCCGTTGGGTCCGAGCAGGACGGCATTGCGGTTGCGGACGGCATCGCGGGTCTGGAATAGGCCTGCGACGATGCCCTCTCTGGTGCGGCTGATGAAACATTGGGAGCAGCCGATGTGCTGGCGGCTTCTGCGGGGCAGGATGTTCTGGGTGTGGCAGAGGGCCAGGCTGATCATGCGCCTGCTCTGGCTGATCGCGTTTTCGAGGCTGGGACCGCTCGAGGAGCCGAAGTAGCTGGTGTTCTCGAAGACGCGGCTGACGCGGGAGCTTTCGCCGCAGAGCACGTCAAGGCCGCGGACTTCCTCCCCGCTGCCAAGCTTTTCCTGCTGGCCAAGGGCGATGATCCAGCTTGCCTTGCCCTCGGGCGTTGCGAGCTGCTGGGCGAGCTCGGTCTGGCCGCTGGCGGCCAGGCAGCGCTGCTGGACGTCGAAGCTCCAGGGGCGCACGCGCGCCGCCCCGCAGACCTCGCCGCTGGCATTGAGCAGGCGGACCAGAAGCTCAGGCTGGCAGAAGCTGGGGAGCTCGCGCTCTATGCCCTGGCTGTCCGTCTTCCAGATGTTCTCGAACTTGGGATTGGCCAGCCAGGCTGCCAGGCGCTGGGCGCATTCCTTTTCCTGAGGGCTGCCCAGGTCGAAGCGCAGGGAGAAGCCGGGATCCCAGATGGTCACGGCAAGCCTGCCGAAGTGCTCGGGCTGGCCTTTGCCAGCCTGGCGCTGCCAGGCCTTGACTATGGCATGCGAGGCCTCCCAGCAGGCATCGCTAAAGCGCTTCACGCCCCGCTGGGCGCAGTCCTTCAGGGTGTCGGCGAAAAGGCCGTAGTAGTTGACCGCGCTCGGGCTGGCACCTCTGTCGGAGCGTAAGGAAACCGTGAGCGTGGCGTACTTGTCCGCGCTGATGTGGCTGAGCATGTCGACCTGGCGGTCGGCCTTGTCCCTGTAGTTGCAGTAGGCCGAGATCCAGCTGCAGCGCATCTGGGTATAGCCGTCGCTGGTCATGAGGGGCTCGCCCCGGGCGTCGCGGAGGAAGGTCGCCTTGTCGCAGCGCCAGTAGGGGCGCTGATCGGGCGCAAGCAAGGCGGGATCGGCCATCTCGCCGCGTCGGCCACGCACGATGCCTTCAGCCGCGCCGAGGCGGATGACGTTGATGGAGTGGCGGTTGGCGGAGGCGCCCTTGGCGTAGCCGTCGGCCTTCAGCTCCTCGTCGGTGGACAGGCGCATGTAGATCTTTTCGCCGGAGCAGGAAGCCGTGCCGTAGACGCCCACGGCCTCCTGCTGGGGGACCAGCAGACGCTGGCCGTCGGGGGCGAGCACGCAGCGGCCTTCGGCGTCCTTCTGGGGGGCGAGCATGGGCCTGCCCTGGGCATCGAGCACGGGCTTGAGCTCGTAGCGCTCGACGCGCAGCACAATGCAGCCCGGGCGGTCGTTCCGGGGCCTAGGCCTGGAGCTGGCGTCCGCAACGCGGGCGCCGGGGGTGAAGACGCTGTCGTAATGCACAGGCATGAACGCTCCTTGCCCTGCTCTGCCTGATGCGGGCAGAGCGGGGCCGCGGTTGAGGGTTGGCCGGCTGCTGCCGGCGTGGCTGTTTGGCCTGCAGAGGGCTTGCCTGGCCTGCAGTCCTGCCACTGTCCCTGTCTCTAGCCGGCTCTCTGTCGGGTGCAGCCGGCGCCAGGCGTGGAAAAGAGGGGCAGGGGAAGAGGGGAAGGGTGCAGGGGAGGGGCTACAGGCCCGGGACTTCGATGCGCCAGCGGGGCAGGCTCTGGTCTAGGGCGCGCTTCTGCCGTGCCAGAATGGCAGGCGCGGGATTTGTGAGCGTGAGCCCCCGGGTGCGCGAGACGCGCACTGCATCCAGCGTGGCGTCCGAGGCCCTGGCGGAGATTTTGCCAAGAACGCCGTCCACCGAGGCCTTGGCGTTCGACGCCACGTAGCCGCAGGCGTAGTCCAGGGCTTCCCTGGCAGCCCCTGCCAGCTGCTTTGCCGCCGCGTCCTTGAGGCTGGACCAGGCTATGCTGAGGGACTGGGGGAAGCTGCCCAGGCGCAGCTGGTAGAGCTGACGGATGAACTCCGCGCACTCCTCGGCAGCGTCGAAGGCGTCCGTGCCGGCTATGCCGTCCAGACTGGCGGAGAGCGCCCTGACGTGGCTGGCCGCAATCTCCGGCTGCGAGGGCATGTCGATCCCGCCCCCGCACTCCAGCGCCTGGCAAGTCCCTGGACAGGCAGAGAGCGCCAGCAAGGCGGCCAGAGCCAGCGATGCCGGAAGCTTGGCTGGTATCTTGGCGGCAGGGCGCGAAGCGTTTCGGAGACGGGAAGAAAGCTGTAATGATGCTATCATTAGCATGTCAATAATTTTTTATACATGAGGAGCATTGGTAGAGGGGACGAAGCGATGGTTGCGGTCATGATAAGGTCCGTCGCCTTGCTGTCAAGGGGGATGTGCAAAAAAAGGGGATGCCAGTCCCTTGCGACAGGGCTGACTGCGGGTTTACAGCATGAATATTAACGTGTCAATCATTTTTTTAATGGAACACATTTTTGTCGCGCGATTTGGCCGGGACGGCAGGGATGCCGTCCTCCTAGCGGAAGTTTCCCGCATCCACGTTGCCGGGCGCAGGCGCAGGGACTTGCCTACAAGGCCTATCGGCTTCGCACCATCTCGAGGAATTGCCAGCTGCGTCCCGGCAGGGCATAGGCTTCAGCCTGGCCGCTCTCCTTGAAGCCGCAGGCCCGGTAGCAGCGCCTGGCTGGCTCGTTGTGCCCGAAGACGCCGAGCGAAACATGGGAAGCGCCCCAGACCTCGAAGGCATAGCGCAAGGCAAGCTCTACCATGCGCCGGCCAAGCCCCCGGCCCCTGAGCGCGGGATCAACGAGGATGAAGCCTAGGCGCAGGGCGTCCTGGCGGGGGTCGCTTGGGCGCAGGGTCAGGAAGGCGGCAGGCTATTCCTCGGCGAGGAGCACGAAGGCGGAAAGCTCCTCGCGCTCGGCCATGGCTGCCAGCGCCTCCAGCAGCTTGCCAGCTGTCAGGGGCGGCGGTCCAAGTCTGACAGCGCTCCAGGCATAGAAGCCGTCCTCGGAGAGGGCTTGGCTCCAGCTGGCGGCAAGGGCGGCATCTGCTGGCCGGAAGGGCCGGAGGAGCGGTGCGGCCCCGCTTGCGCAAGCCGGGTCGCGGTTCCAGCGGTAGGACATGCTCCGGCAGATGCCCCTGGCCTCGGCTTCGCCGTACAGGTCGCTGACAAAGCCGGGCGCCATGTCGATGCCGGCCGAGACCCCGGCCGAGGTGTAGATGGTGCCGTCCTTCACCCAGCGCGCCCTGCGCACCCAGTGCACGTCCCTGCCCAGACTGGCTGTCCAGTCGAAGGCAAGATCGTTCGTTGTGGCCCGCCGGCCCGCCAGCAGGCCTGCCTTGGCCAGCAGGGCCGAGCCCGTGCAGACGGCGAGCATGTAGGCCGAGCGTGTGCAGGCAGACTGCAGCGCCGAGAGGAAGGCGCCGTCGCCAGACAGCTTTCGTGTGCCGAAGCCCCCGGGCAGAAGGAGCAGGCCGCCGTCTCCATGCCGGCCAGGCCCTGCGTTGCGACCTGGATGCCCTGGCCTGCCGCCGCCATGCCGCCAGCGAGGGAGTAGCAGCGTGCCTGCACGCCGTCGAGGCGACAGAGCACGTCGACGGGGCCGAAGGCGTCGAGAAGCGTGATGTTGCCGTAGAGCAGGACGTTGAGCTGAGTGCCGCGCGCTGCCATGGGCATCTCCTTGTGGAGGGTGGGATAGCTGAGAGGACGTGGGGAGCCCCTGGAATCAGGCACCAGCCAGATTGGGGCCTGGCTTGCGTCTGGCTGGGACCTGCCGCTGGCCTGCGAAGCTTCCGGCTGGGGCGCCGCAAGCGGGGCTGGCTGGACGAGCCGGCGCTTTCGGGGGCGTTCGGCAGGCTCAGAGGGAGTGCATGAAGCGGCGGCTCACCATGAGTTCCAGCTCCTCGTCCGTGCTGTGCTCGAGGGCGTCGCGGATGTCTTCGAGGGCTGCCTGCCTGGCGGCCCTGTCGCGGACGGCAAAGCGGTAGCTGAGAGGATTGAGGTAGTGCACGCCATCGTAGAAGGTGTCTGCCTCCAGCCGCTCCAGAAAGGCCTGGAGCTCCTCTATCTTCTCCCGCTCGCTGGCCTCCTCGTAGCTTCCCTCGCGCAGCATGTCCGCCAGGGGCGTGTTCGGAAAGACCGTCATGCCCGTGGTGCTGATCCGGCGCGGATGCACCTGGTTGAAGAGGGCCGCCGCTGCCAGGCCTGCCTTTCTGCCGGCGCCCTTGCCGCCAAGGCCGAGGACGTAGAAGCAGGTGTAGGCTATGCCGGCCTCGTCCAGCCTGGCCAGCTGCCGGGCAGCTTCGGCGGCCGTGTGGCCCTTGTGCATGAGGGCAAGGGCCTCGTCGCTCCCGCTTTCCGTGCCGATGTAGAGATGGGAGAGGCCAAGGCGCTGAAGTTCTGCGAGCTCGCCATCGCTCTTGCGGGCGATGTCGCCCACGCAGCTCTGCATGGAAAGCTCGCTGAACCAGGGGACGTGCCGGCGCAGGACCTCGATATAGGCCGCAAGCGTCGCCGCGGGCAGGACAAAGGGATTGGAGCCCGTGAGGTAGATGCGGGTTGTTGAGGGAAAGTGCGGCGCGCGCTCGCACGCCTCGCGGTCCAGCTCTTCGGGCGTAACCGCCTTGAAGGGGTAGCCGCGGGAGACGTAGCAGAAGCGGCACCGATTCCAGGTGCAGCCCTGGGTGGCCCGGAGGAGCAGAGACTGGGCCTCCTGGGGCGGGCGCATGACAGGTTCGTCGTAGGGCATGGGAGCCTCCTTGGCGCATGAGCCGGCAGGGCGCCTCTGGCCTGCGGCCTGCGCTGGGCAGTCCGGCCGGCGTTCCCGCAGGCAGGCCAAGTGTAGCCTGCGCCGCTGAGGCTGGCAAATGCCCTTTGACGATCCCAGCGTTGAGGATAGTCTTTGACGCCTCCTGCGACGCTGAAGCAAGCCTTTCCGACGGCGAGCCTGCCAGGCGTTTCCTGCCAGGAAGAGATCTGAAGGAAGCTGGAAGGCACGGCCTGCAGGCTCCTTGCCACAAGCTTGCCGCCAAAGGACGCAGGGACAGCCGCTGGAAAGAGCAGGCCATCAGGCCATCAAGATCGCCAAGGCCAGCGGGCGGCCGTGCAGGAGGTCGCCTGCCTGTGTTCAAGCGCAGAATGGTGCCGAATGATGGAAACTATCCTGCATCGTTTATGGCGATAATGCAGCATTCATAAGGCGATCATGCGGCGGTCTGAATCGCAGACATGCCGTAGCCTTTTCGACGGCATTTCTGGCGACACTGCTTGCGAGATTTTTAAAAATATGTTGCAAAGCATTGACGCATTTGGCTGCTGTGGTACCGTGACGTTGCCGAGAGCCTTCTGCCTGCGGAAAAGCTCACGGAAAAACCACGGAAAATTTCTCGAAAATAGTCCCAGGAAAAGCTCACGAAATACAGGAGGAGCACAAGCCATGGCAAATCAGGAAGTGAAGCGCGCCAAGTTCATCCGTCTTGCCGAGTCCCGCACCACCAAGGCCCTTAACGCGATCCGCGTTGTTGGCAACCTCTCCAACCGCATCAACTACAGCTATACGGCATCCGACATCGAGCAGATCTTCGGCGCCCTGCAGAAGGAGCTCGACGACTGCCGGCAGCGCTTTGCCGCCGTGCCCGAGGAGGAAAGCCAGACGGTCTTCAAGCTGAGTGTGGAATAGCGCCCTGCGTCGCCGGGACCGGGGCTGGCATCTTGCCAGGCGCCTTGCCAGCTCCGCCGCCGGCTCCGGCTGGCCAGTTCTTTCCGCCTGCCTCGTCAGGGGACGAGAGAACAGGGGAGCAAGGCAGGCACGCACCTTCCTGTTCCGTCAGAGCGGCTCGAGCGCGACGTTCGGAGCGCAGCCGGAAAACGCCGAAGGGGGACGTCCGAGCGAATCGGACATCCCCCTTCGCGTGCGTGCCCAAGGTGCATTGCGCGAAAGGGGCAATGCACGCAGGTGCCAAGGGAAAAGGGGTCAGGAGGCAGGCTACTTGGCCTTGGCCCCGGCGACTGAGGCCACGTTGACCGGGAAGGTGAAGAAGGTGTCGGGGTAGGGCTCGTCCTTGAGGGTGAAGTGCCACCACTCCTCGGGCAAGGGCTTGAAGCCGGCTGCGAGCATGGCCTCGCGCAGGATCATGCGGTTCTGGAACTGCTTCTTGGTCACGCCCTTGAAGTCGGGGTGGCTGCGCTTTCCGAAGTAGTCGAAGGTGCCGCCCATGTCGACTTCCTTCTCGCTCTTCATGTCGAAGAGGGTGAGGTCGACTGTGCTGCCGCGACTGTGGCCGGAATGCTCGGCGATGTAGCCCTGGGGGAAGAGCTGGTTCTTGTTGAGCTCGGGATAGAAGTAGGGCTTCATGCGGGTATCGGCTTCGTCCTTGGCCCAGCGCACGAAGTGGTCCACGGCCTTCTGGGGCCGGTAGGCATCGAAGATCTTCAGGCGGTAGCCCTTGGCCTTGAGGCTGTCGCTGGCCTTGCCGAGGGCCGCGGCTGCTTCTTTGGTGAGCAGGGCCACGGGCTGCTCGTAGCCGTCGATGCGGTCGCCGACGAAGTTGTAGGTGGAGTAGTAGCGGAGCTCCAGAATGGCATCCGGCACGGCTTCGCTGAGCAGGACGAAGTCAGATGAATCGGCGGAGAGCTTGCTGCCGTCAGCAGAGAGCGTTTCCCCGGCAGGGGCGCCGGCAGCCTGGTCGCAGGACTGCTTGGCACAGCCCGAGGCAAGAAAAAGGCAGCACAGGCAGATGCAGAGAGTGCGGAAGAAGGTTTTCATGGTGTCTCCTTGGACAGTGGTGCCGGCGTGCACAGGTCAGGGCGCCGGCGCTGTACAGGCTTTTATGGGGTGGCTGGCGTAGCCTGTCAACTGCGCCCAAGGAGCTTGCATGCAGGCACGCTTGGGCCAGGCTCAGGCGGCGGGCACATGCCAGGGCCTGGCTTTTGGCGTGGCTTGCGCGATGTGCGCAGAAGTCCTACCGAATCCTATGTGTTCCCATGAAAAGTGGACACGGTGTCGAGGTCGTGAGGGCGCAGGGCAGCGCAGGGGGCATGCGGTGGGCAAACCCTCTGTGTCTTTCGGTGGCGGCAGGCAAGCCTGATGCAGGCCCAAGGCCGGTAGGCCGCAGGGTCTGCAGGCCTTCAGATTCTTCCTATACGGCCTCTCCTGTTTCCCTGTTGACAATCTGGATGTCGTACTTCGCCGTGCAGCGACGGAGCTGGGCAGCGAAGCGCTGGAAGTTCTTCTCGGCATGCCGCTTCTGATAGTCGATATGCGGATCTACATAGGGCTGATCCTTCTTGAGCACGTAGTAGACATAGGTCAGGAGCTTGCGCCCCATGGCCATGATGGACTTCTTGTAGCCCTTGCCCCGCTGCATGAAGCTCTGGAACTTGCTCCGCATCGTCGTGTTCTTCGTCTTCACCGCGGCCTGGGCGCATTCGCAGACGTCGCGCCGGAGGTACTTGCTGCCCTTGCGCGACTTGGCGGGCCTGCTCTTTCCTCCGGACTCGTTCTGCGACGGGCAGAGGCCAGCCCAGGCGCAAAGCGCCTCCGCAGAATCGAAGGCCTCCAGTCCGCCTCCCCCCAGCTCGGCGAGGATCAGGCAGGCCGCGAGGACGTCGATTCCCGGTATGGTCTGGAGAAGCTCGCACTTCCTCTCCTCCTTCTCCCTGACGATGCGCTCCAGCTCCCCGACGCCCTCGCTGATCGCGGCGTCGAGGAAGTCGATGATCTTAAGCGCGGCCCTGGCGGCAACCAGGTCGCCTTCCTCAAACTTGCCGCCCAGCGCGAGAAGCATGTCCTCCCGGGAGTGCTTGTAGCGTGCCGAAGGCAGCTTCTTGAGGATCTCTTCCGGCTTCTCTCCGTTCAGAATGCCCCTCACGCAGAGCATTCCCCCTGCTCCGAAAATGTTGGAGAAGACGGAGTTCAGCCGGTATCCGGCGGCGTTGAACAGCTTGCCGAGCCGGTTCTTCTCGCTGGAGACCATGCCTCTGAGGCGGGTGGAGTGGCGCGCCAGCGAGCGGAGTCCACGGTATTCGCGTTCAGGAACGTAGGACGGATGGAAGGTTCCGTGCTTTGCTACCCTGGCGAGCCAGTCTGCATCGTTCATGTCGGTCTTGCGGCCCCTCATGCCCCTGATTTCATGAGCGTTGCCGATGGCGACGTTGAAGCCTGCCTCCAGAAGTGCGTCGTAGGGAGCCATCCAGTAGACGCCGGTGCTCTCCATGAGGATCATTTCAACGCCGAGCGGACGAAGGAAATCGACAAGTGCCTTGAGTCCCTGCTCTGAGAAGGTGTCGAACTCGCCCCGCACGAACTTGCACTTGAACGGGTCGTCGCCTATGGGGATGATGGCGGACACGACGGCAAGCGACTGGTGGATGTCTATGCCTGCGGCACGGGAGTACAGGTCGATGACGGTTTCTGACATGATGCCAAACCTCCAGGATTATGGAAGTCCGGCGGCCAGCTGCCGTAGAGCTTGCCACGGTTTCCCGCGACAGCGACATGTTCCCATGGGAGCACGAAGCATCGAATCTGGGGTGCGACGGACAGAAGGCAGATAAGTTCAGCGACACGTAGGTACGTAAAAAATTGGACATCCTTGTGCCGGACTTCACCCCCCAATATTTTCATGGTCGGGGGCGGAAGTCAGCGCCTCCATGGCTAGTTCAGCGGACAGTCCCGACTCAAGGAAGGGCTTGTCTGCCCAGGCCGATGCCAGCCGAGCGCCTTAAAAAAGGGTCTGTCC
>JAEEGF011601124.1_pt1 | contig 22555 bp, 20 predicted proteins | sample 9134171 | NCBI WGS metagenome assembly JAEEGF01 (sample SAMN16246542, study PRJNA631951) | gut metagenome | biome: gut microbiome; feature: rumen; material: AP-attached | host: Bos | place: Iran: Karaj | collected 2018-10 | reverse complement strand
AGAGATCGAAGGACTAAAGAGCGGCAATATCAAGAAGATCGTTCAGGACCAGAGCTTCAGAGATGAAACCGGAACAAGAGACATAATGAAGGAAGCCATCATAAGAGACAAGGACAGCAAGTTCCTTGAAAATATGAGCAACACCGAAATCTTCAGAAAGGCTTACGGATTTAAGGACTTCTCGGAGCAGGCCTCCTATGTGGGCTGGAACATTGTTCAGACTCTTCTGCAGAGCTCAAGTCCTTTCGGTACAGACCCTGCACAGTACATGAGATCATCACTGATCCTTGCGGCCATCGGCTGCAGCGACTGCATCGGCAAGCAGGATAACGATTCCGCACAGAGAGTTTACAACAAGCTCATGGGAGATGATGTCAGGTAATCGAGACGCATAAGGTAATATAACAGCTTTTTGAGGGCGCTGCCTTACTTTCAAGGCATCGCCCTCATTATTAGATGCTTGATTTATTTTAGCTTTTGACGTATTCTAGTAAGTAGTGCACTTTATCGCTTTAAAGTGTAGATTTTTAAGAACCATAGTAGGAGGTTTTGGAATGAACGACAATGCAAACAAGCAGCTCTGTCTGGGCAATAAGGCTGTTGCCCGGGGACTATATGAGGCCGGAGTCTGCTTTATTTCCAGCTATCCCGGTACCCCCTCGACCGAGGTCACCGAGGAAGCTGCAAAATATGACGAGATATACTGCGAATGGGCTCCCAATGAGAAGGTGGCCATGGAGTCAGCCTTTGGCGCTTCGCTGGCCGGCCGCAGAAGCTTTTGTGCCCAGAAGCATGTGGGCCTTAATGTGGCTGCAGACCCTCTTTACACCATGTCCTACACCGGTGTAAATGCAGGTATGGTCATCGTCGTGGCTGATGATGCCGGAATGCACTCATCCCAGAACGAGCAGGACTCAAGGCATCACGCCATTGCTGCCAAGGTACCCATGATAGAGCCCTCAGACTCAGCAGAGGCTCTGGAGTATACCAAGCTGGCCTATGAGATCTCAGAAAAGTTTGACACTCCCGTACTTCTTAAGATGTGCACCAGAGTTGCTCACTCCCAGTCACTGGTATCTTTTTCTGAGCGCAATGTTCCGGATTTTCCTTATGAAAAGAATATTGCCAAGTATGTAATGATGCCGGGCAACGCCAAAAAGCGCCATCCCATAGTTGAGGAGAGGACGAGAAAGCTCATTGAATACGCTGAGGACTGTCCTTTAAACAGAGTTGAGATGGGCGGCACAGAGTGCGGAATCATCACCTCTTCAACATCCTATCAGTATGTAAAAGAGGTATTTGGAGACAGTGTATCAGTACTGAAACTCGGAATGACCAATCCTCTTCCCGAGAAGCTCATTAAGGATTTTGCATCCAAAGTGGAAAAGCTCTTTGTTGTGGAGGAGCTTGATCCCATCATAGAGAATCATGTAAAGATGCTTGGAATAGAGGTCACAGGTAAAGAGCTCCTTCCCATCTGCGACGAGTTCTCCCAGAACCTCATTGCAAAGGCCTTTGGCAAAGAGATAAGTGATTCTTTTGCCCTTGAGGATACAATTCCCAACAGGCCCCCTGTAATGTGTGCGGGCTGCCCTCACAGAGGACTGTTCTACACTCTCAAAAAGAACAACTGCACCGTGCTGGGTGACATCGGCTGCTACACATTAGGAGCAGTTCCGCCTCTTGGCGCCATCGAGATGACCCTTTGCATGGGCGCATCCATTGGTGCTGTTCACGGCTTTAACAAGGTAAGGGGCAAGGAGAGCGAAGGTAAGACCGTTGCTGTTATCGGCGATTCCACCTTTATGCACTCCGGAATGACAGGCCTTGCCAACGTTGCCTACAACCAGAGCAACTCCACCATCGTCATCGTGGACAACTCCATCACAGGAATGACAGGCCACCAGCAGAACCCCACCACCGGCTACAACATCAAGGGTGATCCTGCAGGCAAAATAGATCTTGAAGCTCTCTGCAGGGCCATGGGCTTTGAGAGAGTAAGGGTAGTAGATCCCTACAACCTTGAGGAGTGCGACAAGGTCCTCAAGGAAGAACTGGCAGTGGAGGCTCCTTCCGTTATCATATCAAGACGCCCCTGCGCACTTCTTAAATATGTCAAGCACAATCCGCCTCTTAACGTAAACCGCGATAAGTGCGTCGGATGCAAGTCCTGCATGAAGATCGGCTGTCCTGCAATCTCGATAAAGGACGGTAAGGCTACTATAGACAGCACGCTCTGCGTTGGCTGTAACGTATGCAGCCAGCTGTGTCCGGTTTCTGCCTTTGAAGGACAGGCCGGCGAGAAGGAGGTGTGACCTATGGAAACAAAGAATATTATGATCGTAGGCGTGGGAGGACAGGGCTCACTTCTGGCAAGTAAGCTCCTTGGACACCTTCTCATGTCACAGGGCTATGACGTTAAGGTTTCAGAAGTACACGGAATGAGCCAGAGAGGCGGTTCCGTTGTCACATACGTAAGATACGGAGACAAGGTTTTTTCACCTGTAATAGACAAGGGCGAGGCAGACTACATCGTATCCTTTGAGATCCTTGAGGCAGCCAGGTGGCTGCCGTACCTTAAAAAGGACGGGCAGATCGTGACCAACACCCAGCAGATAGACCCCATGCCTGTTATCACAGGTGCTGCTGAGTACCCGAAGGATCTGGTGGAAAAGCTGGGGGCCACAGGCGCTAAGGTGGACGCTCTTGACTGCCTGTCACTGGCAGAGGAGGCGGGTTCATCCAAGGCAGTGAACATCGTACTCCTTGGCCGCCTGTCCAATTATTTTGGCCTTCCCAAGGAGGCCTGGATGAAGTCCCTTGAGGCCAACGTCCCCGCCAAGTTCCTGGAGATGAACAAGAAGGCCTTCGAACTTGGAAGAGATTTTAAATGATCGGGCAATTGTAAAAATGTGTTGAGTGAGGGACAAATCCGGGCATGAGGACAAGGAGGAAAAATTCGCAGGATTTTGCGATTTTTATCCTACGGAATTGAGACCCATAAGTTAGGAGTGCCCCTGCACGAGTAACTTATGTCCGGGGCTCAATGGAGTGCTCAGGATAACATGAGCAAAAATTGCGAATTTTCTGACGATGTACTCATGCCCGGATTTGTCCCGGATTATACTATTCAAAATGGAGGAGACCGCGTATGGAGCATTACTATCAACCGGAGATTGAATGTGCCCCCTTGGAGAAAATAAGGGAGATTCAGTCGGAGAAGCTTGTGAAGCAGGTACAACATGTCTGGGACAACGTTCCCTACTACCGCAAAAAGATGGAAGAAAAAGGTGTTACCCCCGATGACATCAAGTCCGTGGATGACCTATATAAGCTTCCGTTCCTTTCAAAGGCTGATCTCAGAGACAGCTATCCCTACGGACTTCTGGGAGTTCCCAAGGAGGATGTTGTAAGGATCCATTCCACATCCGGAACCACAGGAAAGAGAGTCATCGCCTACTACACACAGCATGACATAGACCTGTGGGATGACTGCTGCGCCAGAGCCATCACTGCGGCAGGCGGAACCAAAGAGGATGTGTGCCAGGTTTCCTACGGCTTTGGCCTGTTCACGGGAGGCGCGGGACTTAACGGCGGCTCCCACAAGGTTGGATGCATGACTGTTCCCACCAGCTCAGGTAACACCGACAGACAGATAATGTTTATCAATGACCTGCAGGCTACTATCCTTTGCTGTACACCAAGCTATGCCGCATACCTTGGAGAGAGGATGCAGGAGCTGGGATACGGCCCTGAGGATATTCCACTTAAGGCAGGTATCTTCGGTGCTGAGGCCTGGAGCGAGGAGATGCGTCACTCCATCGAGAAGACCATGGGCATCAAGGCCTACGACATCTACGGCCTCACAGAGCTCTCAGGCCCCGGCGTTGCCTTTGAGTGCTCGGAGCAGAAGGGCATGCACGTCAATGAGGACCACTTCATCGTGGAGATAATAGATCCCGATACAGAGGAGGTGCTTCCTGAGGGAAGTCAGGGTGAGCTGGTGTTCACAGCCGTGGACAAGGAAGCCTTCCCCATGATCCGTTACCGCACCAGGGATATCTGCAGGATTTCAAGAACAAAGTGCTCCTGCGGAAGAACCCTTATAAGAATGGACAAGCCCATGGGAAGATCCGATGACATGCTCATCATCCGCGGCGTAAACGTATTCCCCAGCGAGATCGAGACCGTGCTTCTCAACAACGGCTATGCAGCCAACTACCAGATCGTTGTTGACCGTGTCAACAACACGGATACCCTGGATGTTCAGGTTGAGATGACTCCCGAGATGTTCAACGATAACCTGGGTGAGGTGGAGGCAAGACAGAACAAGCTCTCTGCTGACCTTAAGTCCATGCTGGGAATCAAAGCGAAGGTATCGCTTCTTGCACCTAAGTCCATCACCAGGTCTGAAGGCAAGGCAGTTCGCGTTATCGATAAGCGTAAGATCTGATAAAAGAAAAAAGAGAGGAGAAATATCATGAGTGTACAGCAGATTTCCGTCTTTCTTGAGAACAGACCCGGCACACTTAAGAAGATGACAAGTGTGCTTGCAGCCAACGATATAGACCTTAGGGCAACGTCGGTTGCTGAGACCAAAGATTTCGGCATAGCAAGACTTATTGTTGATGATGCCATGGCAGCGGCAAACACTCTTAAAGAGAATGATTTTGTGGCCAGCCTCACACCGGTTCTTGCAATTGAGATTCCGGACGAAGCAGGCGGTCTTGATAAGCTTTTGGAGATCTTTGCAGATGCCCAGGTCAACATTGAATATATGTATGCCTTCCCCGGCGGAAGAGAAGTGAACAAGGCTGTCATGATCTTCCGTGTAGCGGATACCAAGGCTTCTGAGGCCCGCCTTACAGGAAAGGGTGTCAGGGTGCTGAGCCAGGAAGATATAGCACAGATCTAAATACATTTTTTGGAGGGGTTAGAAATGCCAATTACAGACTTGCTCGAGAGAAACAGTAAGTTATATGGAGAGGAGGTTGCGCTTGTCGAGATAAATCCCGAGATAAGGGAGGAGCAGAGGGTTACCTGGAAGGAGTATGAGCTTATACAGCCCACTTCCACAGCTTATTACAGGAGGCAGATCACCTGGTCGGTCTTTGATGAAAAGGCTAACCGTGTTGCCAATATGCTCATAGAGAGAGGTATCCAAAAGGGACAGAAGTGCGCCATCCTTCTTATGAACTGCCTGGAGTGGCTTCCCATCTACTTCGGAATACTTAAGGCTGGAGCAGTGGCAGTTCCCTTGAACTTCAGATTTGATTCTGAGGAGATAGACTACTGTCTTAAGGCCTCTGATTCAGATGTCCTTTTCTACGGACCTGAGTTCATCGGCAGGATAGAGGATATAGCTCAGAAGCTCAAGAAGGAGATGCTTCTTTTGTTTGTGGGAGACCAGTGTCCTTCCTATGCGGATGACTATTTCAGATTCGCATCCAATGCATCCTCTGTGGCACCAAGGATACTTGTTGAGGACAAGGATGATGCCGCAATTTATTTCTCATCGGGAACCACAGGCTTCCCCAAGGCCATACTTCACATTCACACTGCTCTCATGCAGTCAGCCAAGATGGAGGCCATGCACCATGAGACCACCCATGCGGACAACTTCCTGTGCATTCCGCCTCTGTATCACACCGGAGCCAAGATGCACTGGTTTGGATCTCTTTATACCGGCAGCAGGGCAGTACTTCTCAAGGGCAATTCTCCGGAGGCTATATTCAGGGCCGTCTCTGAAGAGAGATGCACGATAGTATGGCTCCTGGTACCCTGGGCTCAGGATATACTGGCAGCTCTTGACAGCGGCAAGCTTAAGCTTGAGGACTTCCACCTTAAGCAGTGGAGACTCATGCACATAGGAGCACAGCCAATTCCACCGTCACTGGTTCGCCATTGGCTGGAGTATTTCCCTCATCACAAGTACGACACCAACTATGGTCTGTCGGAGTCAACAGGTCCCGGCTGTGTACACCTTGGCATGGAGAATGTCCACAAGGTTGGAGCCATCGGTATTCCCGGCTATGGCTGGAAGACCAAGATCGTGGACGAAGAGGGCAATATAGTCAAGCAGGGCGAGATCGGAGAGCTCTGCGTCAAGGGACCCGGAGTAATGGTTGAGTACTACAAGAATCCTGAGGCCACCGCAGAGATACTAAAGGATGGCTGGCTCTTTACAGGAGACATGGCCCGTCAGGATGAGGATGGCTTTATCTTCCTTGTGGACCGCAAGAAGGACGTCATCATCTCTGGAGGAGAGAACCTGTACCCTGTTCAGATCGAGAGCTTCCTTATGAAGAACAACAAGATCCACGATGCAGCGGTCATCGGCCTTCGCGACCAGCGTCTCGGCGAGATCGCAGCCGCTATCATCCAGGTTAAGGAGGGCATGACCCTCACCGAGGAAGAGGTGGACGAGTTCTGTGTGGACCTTCCCAGATACAAGAGACCCAGAAAGATCATCTTTGCCAATGTCATCAGAAATGCTACCGGCAAGATCGACAAGCCAAAGCTTCGCGAGATCTACGCCGGCTCTCATATCGTGGAAGACCAGAACCAGTCCTGAGAACCTGCAACTATTATCGGCTCATATCAATTGCCGTATAGAACCATACGCCGCCGGGGTGATGCCCGGCGGCTTTTTTGATATAATCGTGATATGTGTGAATAAATATAAGGATGAAATGAGAATCTTATGGCGAGACAGGATGCAGTAGCACTGGTAAAGTGCGATGATTACGGATATGAGAGTGTGAAGAGGGCGCTGGATGAGAGTATGATGCTCATTGACGGACTATCTTTTGTAAAGCCCGGGATGAAGGTGGGCATTAAGGCTAATCTGGTCAGCGGACACAGCCCGGACAAGGCAGTGACCACTCACCCGATGCTGCTTAGAAGGCTCTGCGAGCTTATAACGCAAAAGGGCGCCAGCGTTGTGATAGGTGACAGCCCGGGAGGTCTTTATACGCCGGCCTATGTGCAGGGGGTGTACAGGGCGGCAGGACTCAGTGACCTGGAAAGCGGAGAGCTTTCAGGGAAAGTCAGCCTTAATCAGAATTTTGATGTTAAGGAGGGGAAGGCTGCGGATGCAGTGTCCTTAAAGAGCTTTGTTTACACCGGATGGCTGGATGAGGTTGACGCCATCATAGGTTTTTCCAAGCTCAAGACCCATGCCATGATGGGAATGAGCTGCGCAGTTAAGAACATGTTCGGCTGTATCCCAGGGACCACCAAGCCTGAGTATCATATGAGGTTTCCGGAGGAGAGGTCCTTTGCCAATGTGATGGTGGATCTCAATGAATACTTTAAACCGGTGCTGTATGTGGTGGATGCCATAGACGGAATGGAGGGCAACGGGCCCACCGCGGGAGAAAAGAGACATATAGGAGCCGTTCTGGCATCCAAAAGACCTTATGCTCTTGATATGGTCTGCGCCAATATGATCGGCATGGGGATAAATGATGTGCAGACCCTTCTTGTGGCTCATGAGAGGGGATTGGGGCCTAAGACTGTGGATGAGACAGAGGTTGTGGGCAATTACCGACTCTCAGAGGCAAGGATCCCGGATTTTAAAAGAGCGACCATTCACCAGAGCATCACCTTTGAAGGCGGAACGTTATTCAATACCATCAAGTCAAAGGCTGTTAAGTTTGCCTACGCCACAAGGCCCCTTGTTAAAAAGAATGAGTGCATAGGCTGCAAAAAGTGCTTTGAGACCTGCCCTGCCAAGGCCATAACCATGGTGGAGTCTAAAGATGCAGCTCCGGGTAACAAAACTTCAAGGATCCCTTCCATTGACCGAAACAGGTGCATCAAGTGCTTCTGCTGTCAGGAGTTCTGCCCTGTGGGAGCCATGAAGGTCCATTACAATCCTGTGGGAACGGTCCTCAACAAATTAAGCGCCAGATGATAAGTAAGGAAACTGATATGTCTTTTTTATACGAAGTTCAGGAAGACAAGATAGATAAGCACCAATTTATAATGATTACAGGTTTTGAGGGCAGTGTATCAGACCTTGTGATCCCAAAGGAGATTGACGGAATGAGAGTGGAGGCGGTTGGTAACCACTCTTTTTCGGCAAGAGCGGATCTAAGGAGCGTTACAATTCCCGCAAGTGTAAGGATACTCTATGGCTTTGCCTTCCACAACTGCAGAAATCTTAAAAAGATCTCTCTCTCTGACAGCATAGACGATTACTATGACGGAGTCTGCAGGCAGTGCGACAGCCTGGAGGAAATCGAGATAAATATGGACAGGGGCTGGTTTGAGGTCATACGCAATTTCCTTGCTGACAGCGACAGGACCCTCAGGTTCGTAATAAAAGAGGGCATCCACAGGGAGCAGGTGACGGTGCTTACCTTCCCGGAGTATGTATATGATTTCAACGAGAATACCATGGCCAGGACGATACAGTTCTCCATTGCCGGTTCCGGCATGTTTTACAGGGAGTGCGTGGAAAGGCGCTATATAAACTACAGGGAGTACGACAAACTCTTTGAAAAGGCCAGGATAGACGGTGGCCGGATAGCCCGGGCCATAGCTCTGGGCAGACTTCTTTTCCCCACAGGGCTTGAGGATAATTTCAGGCAGCAGTACGAGGGATATGTAAGGGACAATGATGAGAGCATCTTAAATGAACTTGTGACAGAGGCCGGCAAGGAGGACGAACCTAAACAGGAATTAAAGAGCCTCCTTGAGTACAATAAGGTAAGGCCCATCCTCTCAGAACAGGCTCTGGACAGTGCCATAGCTCTTTCTGTCCAAAAGAAGCTCACTGAGGTATCTGCGATCCTGATGAACTTTGGAAGTGATAAGCCTTCGGAGGGTGGTATTTTATTTGAATTTTAAGCCAATGACCTGATTTTATGGTATAATGCTCGAGGCAAATTTACTATGAAAAGGATTGTTGGTTATGAAAGAAAAAGAACGTGCCGGCTTTAATTCAAGGCTTGGCTTCATACTGGTGAGTGCAGGCTGCGCCATCGGCATTGGAAATGTGTGGAAATTCCCATATGTGGTGGGAGAAAATGGCGGATCGGTCTTTGTGATCTTTTATCTGCTGTTCCTGATCATAATGGGAGTTCCCGCCATGACAATGGAACTGGCCATTGGCCGTGCAAGCGGCAAGACTCTGGTTGAGGGCTACAAAAAGCTGGAGAAAAAAGGCCATAAATGGCATCTTCACGGCTGGTTTTCACTGGCGGGGAACTACATACTTATGATGTATTACACCACAGTGTCAGGATGGATGCTGGACTATTTCTACAAATTTGCTACCGGGGAGTTTGATGAAGCCGGTGTTTCTGCTGCTGCAACCTTTGAAGCGCTTCAGGCTGATCCCATTGAGATGGGAATATTCACCATACTGACGGTTCTGATCGGCTTTGGAGTACTTTCCTTCGGTGTTCAGAATGGACTGGAGAAGGTCAACAAATTTATGATGCTGGGGCTCCTTGCGCTGATCATGGTTCTTGTAGTAAACAGCTTTACTTTGGAGAAAGCTGCTGAGGGACTTTCCTTCTTTCTGCTTCCTGACCTGGACAGAGCCGGGAAGATAGGCTTTGGCAATGTCATATCTGCGGCAATGAGTCAGGCTTTCTTTACCCTGAGTATAGGCATGGGCTCCATTGAGGTCTTTGGAAGCTATATGTCCAAAGACAAGTCCCTGGCAGGCGAAGCCCTTATGATAGGAGGCCTGGATACACTGGTTGCAATGTGCTCAGGACTGATAATTTTCCCTGCGTGCTTTTCTTATGGCGTTCAGCCTGAGCAGGGGCCATCTCTGATATTCGTGACGCTTCCCGAGATCTTTATGAACATGCCCATGGGCAGGATCTGGGGAACGCTTTTCTTTGTGTTCATGACTTTTGCCAGCTTTTCTACTGTGACAGCGGTATTTGAGAATCTGGTGGTGGGACTTATGGACAACTTCGGCTTTGGAAGAGGCAGGTCCATTGTTGTGAACTGCATCTTTATGATATTTGCATCTCTTCCCTGTGTGCTTGGATTTAATAAGTTAAGCGGTGTTGTTTTCCCGGGGATCGGGAATATCCTGTCTTTTGAGGATTTCCTTGTAAGTAACCTTATTCTTCCCATAGGAACTCTTATCATATTGCTGTTCTGTGTGACCAGATTCGGCTGGGGCTTTGATAACTATCTTGAGGAGGTCAACCGCGGCGAAGGCCTGAAGGTGCCGGTGTGGGTCAAAAGATATTTCAGGTTTGTGCTGCCGGTACTTATCCTGATCATATTGCTGAACGGACTATTCTAAAGGGAAAAGAACCGGAGGACGGAGCGGGCTTTGGATAATGCTGACAGAAACCAAAAGAGAATACAGCTGCGGGACACAGGGCTCAGGATCCTGAATGCATCAAGGACAGAGCTCTATATGGATATGCGCTTTTTTGGCGCAGCTCTTTCTTCACTGTCCTATGAGATGGACCTGTCTACCACCACTGTCGGCACCGATGCTGTCAGTATCAGGTTCAATCCCTCCTATGTGCTGGGACTCTTTGTGGAGGAGCCTGCAAAGCTCAACAGGACATATATCCATATGCTCCTTCACTGTATCTTCAGGCATATGTATACCTCGGAAAAATACAGCGATACCCGGCTTTATGATCTGTGCGCGGATATAGCCTGCGAATCGGTTCTGGATACCATGGACTACAGGGCAATTTACCGGGTGTCCTCTGATTTCAGGGACAGGTGGTATGCACTTTTAGAAAAAGAGCTTAAGGTCCTTACAGTGGAAAGGCTCTACAGGTTCTTTTCCAAAGAGGGAAGCATCCCGGATGAAGAAACCTATGAGAAGCTGGAGAGGGAGTTTGGATATGATGATCATTCCTTCTGGCTAAGGCTGTCAGATGAACCTAAGGATGAAGATAAAAAGGATGATGGCAAAGAGCCGCCTGTTGATGACATGGATGCTCCCAGTGGCGCAGATGAAAACGGCCCAAAGAAAGAAGCATACATGAATCCAAGGCGCCTTCAGAAGATACGGGACAGAAAGAAGGACTGGGACAGAGAGGGAGAGCGCCTTCAGACGGAGATTGAGACCATCGGCAAAAATGCCGGGGACAAGTCGGGGAAGCTGGCCTGGGTACTTCAGTTTCATAACACCAAAAGGCGCAGCTACAAGGAGTTTCTTGACAGCTTCAAGGTGATAAGGGAGGAGAGCGGCATTGACCTGGATTCCTTCGACTATGGAATGTACTCCTTTGGCCTTGAGCATTACGGCAATATGCCCCTTATTGAGGAGAATGAGTTCAGGGAGGTCAGAAAGGTAAAAGAGCTGGTGATCGCCATTGACACCTCTGCTTCCTGCAAGGATGAGCAGGTGCAGCTCTTTCTTGATGAGACTGCGGCAATGCTCCTTGACAGGGAGAGTTTTTTTCAGAAGATAAAGCTTGTTATAATGGAGTGTGACGATCAGGTTCAGAGAATGGAGGTCATTACATCCCGGGAGGATATGGATAAGTACAAAAAGGGAATCCGTATTGAAGGGGGATTTGGCACGGACTTCAGACCTGTGTTTGAAAAAGTTGAGGCTCTTAAGGCCGAACACTTTTTTGAGAACCTGGGAGGGCTTATCTATTTTACCGATGGATACGGTGTTTACCCGGAAAAGCCAACTGACTATGACACTGCCTTTATTTTTATTGAGGATTCGGATTATGATGATGAGAAGGTGCCTGACTGGGCACTTAAGCTCTATGTTGGAGAGGCGTCTATAGATGAACATTAAAGAAGCTAAGGAAGAAGTAAAAAATGCAGTGAGAGCCTACCTGGAGAAGGATGAGGGCGGCCGCTATGAGATCCCGGTGGAGAGGCAGAGGCCTCTGCTTTTGATGGGACCTCCCGGAATAGGTAAGACCGCCATCATGGAGCAGATCGCTCATGAGCTGGGCATCAATCTGGTGTCATATACAATAACTCATCACACCAGGCAGAGTGCCATCGGTCTTCCGATGATATCCACAAAGACCTACGCTGGCAGGGAATACTCTGTGACAGAATATACTATGAGTGAGATCATTGGGGCTGTTTATGAGAAGATTGAGAAATCCGGGATACAGGAGGGAATTCTTTTCCTGGATGAGATCAACTGCGTGTCGGAGACCCTGGCTCCTACCATGCTGCAGTTTTTGCAGTACAAGACCTTTGGAAGTCACAGGATCCCCGAGGGCTTTATCATCGTTACTGCAGGTAATCCCGCCAGATTCAACAAGTCCGTAAGGGAATTTGACATAGTGACCCTGGACAGGGTAAGGCAGATCAGCATCGAAGAGGATTTTGATGTCTGGAAGGACTATGCATACAAGGCAGGAGTCCACGGCGCCATTATGGCTTATCTTGAGATCAAGAAGGACAATTTCTACAGCATAAAGACAGATGTGGACGGCAGAAGCTTTGTGACAGCCAGAGGCTGGGAGGACTTATCCAGGGTCATGAAGGTCCACGAAAAGCTGGGCATTGCCATTGATGAAAAGCTCTGTGTTCAGTACCTTCAGAATCCCGATATCGCCAGGGATTTTGCCACCTATTATGAGCTTTACCTTCGCTATAATGAGCTGTACAGGATTCCGGAAATCCTTGAGGGAAGCTTTCCTGAGGATAAGAAGAGCATCAGAGACGGCTCTTTTGATGAGAAGCTGAGCATAATAGGACTTCTTACAGATGCGCTGATGGAGGAGTTCAGGAGATATTCACAGGATCAGGCGGTGCAGAAGATACTGTTTGAGACCATCAAAAAGGCCGGGGCTGAAGGCGGTAACCTTGATAACCTTAAAAGAATGTCCGGGGAGCTGAAGGCGGACTTTGAAAAGAAAAAGGATGCGGACCTTATGGACAGGGAGGATGAGAAGAACATGCTTCTGGCACTAAAGGCCCTGGATGAGTGCATTGAGAAGGAAGGTCTGAAGAACCCTTCCGCAGTAGCGGAGCATATAAGCCTTGACGGAGCCAAAGCCTGGTTTACTGAAAGGGAAAACATCAGGCAGCAGGAGATAAACCGCACCGGAGAACACCTTGATAACAGCTTTGAATTTATGGAGCAGACCTTTGGAGACGGTGAGCTCATGACCGGAAGTCAGGAGATGGTAATATTCCTGACGGAGCTGTCAAGTGCCTATCACAGTCTTAAGTTCGTCCGTGAGACCGGAAATAAAGCCTATTACAAGTACAACAGCCTGCTGCTTCTGGGGGACAGAAAGCAGGAACTTACGGAAATTGCACGTAAGCTCATACTGTGATAAGCGTGTTTTATCTGAAGCTGTTGGAGGCTTCATCGTAGCTGTATCCGGCGTCAGAGAGTTTTTTTATCACAGCCTGCATGTCTTCATCAGAGATATCAAGGCCATCGGCCAGGGCATCCAGGGAACGGTAATTGTCCCTGAGCTGGGTGTTTATATAGCTTAATAAGATAATGGGATCCTGTGGTAACATGGGGTCTCCTTTTTTATGTTTTATTTTTGGTTCTACAGATTATTATATCAGAGAGTCTTTTTTTCAACATACCACATCTAGATAAAATCTTTATAAAAACCCCCATTATATTGGTGCTAAACGGTTTATTGTAGTATAATTATTATGTAATATTGTTTGAAAATGAGGTGTTTTGCCGGATTGATGAGCAGTTTACAGCCTACAATCGATATACACTGTCATATTATGCCGGGAGTTGACGACGGATCCAGGGATATGGAGATGAGCCTTGAGATGCTCAGGATCGCGGAAAAGAACGGAGTGACGCATGTTATACTGACGCCACACCACAAGCCCATGCACCACAATGTATCTGTTGAACACAACGTCAGATACAGGAAGGCGCTTCAGGAAGAGGCAGCAAACTGTGGAATAAAGGTGAGGCTCTTTTCCGGAAACGAGATATATTACAGTGATGAGACCTTTGATGAGCTGGTAGAGGGAAGTATATGTTCCCTGGCAGGAAGCGATTATGTTCTTGTGGAGTTTCATCCCACCGCCACCTACAAGGCAATCCAGAATGCCATGTACAGAATCCAGGGCGCAGGCTTTGTTCCGATAGTTGCCCATGTGGAGCGCTACAGTGACATAGTAACGCACCCTGACAGAGTCGGTGATCTTGTGGATATGGGGTGCCTCATACAGGTCAATGCATCCAGTGTGATGGGCGGCTACGGCTTTGGCATCTCTCATTTCACCAGAAAACTACTAAAAAGAGAACAGGTACATTTCGTGGCTTCCGATGCCCATGATACGGGGAGAAGGGCTCCGCAGCTTCTGGACTGCAGGAGATTTGTGGAGAAAAGGTTTGGACAGGAGTATGCCAAAGAACTGTTCTTTACCAATGCAGCTAATGTGATACGCAATGAACAGATATAATAAAAATTGGGGAGCTACCTATGGGGAATAGGGACGACATAATTGAAATCAATCTTGGGGAATTGTTTGCCGTGCTGCTTGGCAGGGCATTTCTGATAATAAGCGCGGGAGTCTTTTTTGCACTTGCAGGACTGTTCTTCAGCAAGTTTGTGCTGGATCCTGTTTATGATTCTACCACCAAGATATACATTCTCAATAAAGAGGAGAATCAGACGGTCACATACTCCGATGTGCAGATATCGACCCAGCTGACCCAGGATTACGCGGAGCTTATAAAGAGCAGATATGTTCTTGAGGAGGTTATACAGAGACTGAATCTGGCAGATACGGACTACGAGGATCTTTCCCATGTACTGAGGGTGGACACTCCTTCAGATACCAGAATCGTGGCCATTACAGCCAGAGATGAGGACCCGCTGATGGCAATGAGGATTGCCAACTGTATCAGGGAGGTGGCCAGTGAGCACATCGCCAATGTTATGGATATAGATGCCATCAACGTGGCGGAGACGGCCAATGTTCCGACACAGAAGTCGGGGCCCAGCGTTGCTAGATGGACAGTGATCGCAGGTTTTTTGGGAGCTGTAGTCATAGCCTTTTTTGTAATCCTGGAGTATCTTCTGGATGACACCATCAAGAGCAATGATGATGTAGAGCGGTATCTGGGACTGAGCACGCTGGCTCTGGTGCCACTTACCACAGAGGAAGCCGATAAAAAGAAGACCAAGAAAAAGCGCGATAAAAAGAAAAAATAAATGCTAAGGAGACCTTATGCAGAACGCCAAGCTCCATTTCAGTCAGTCGGAAAACAATTATCAGATAAAGGAAGCCTACAAGACACTTCGAAGTAACGTGGAATTCAGCGGACAGAACGTCAGGGTCATTTCCGTTACCAGCTGCACCCCCGGTGAGGGCAAGACCACTGTGGCCATGGCTCTTGCCAGAGCCTTTGCTGAGGCGGGCAAGAAGACGGTCCTGGTGGATGCAGATATGCGAAAGTCTGTGCTGGTGGGCAGATACAGGACAGGCTCCGTGAGACTTGGCCTTACTCACTGTCTGGTTGGAAGGGAGAGACTCTCCAGTGTCATCTGTGAAACGGATACGCCCAATCTCTATGTGGTATTTGCAGGGCCGGTTCCGCCTAACCCCAGTGAGCTGCTGGGGGGCAGGATCTTTGGCAAGGTCCTGGAGAATATGAAACAGGTTTTTGATTATGTGATAATAGATACTCCGCCTCTTGGCAGCGTTATTGACGCAGCGGTGGTGGCCAAGCAGTGTGACGGCACCATAATGGTCATCGAGAGCAATTCCATTAGCTTTCGGTTTGCTCAGAGGGTCAAGGATCAGCTTGACAAGGCCGGTGCCAGGATGCTGGGAGTTGTGCTGAATAAGGTAGACATCTCAGGCAAGGGCTATTATGGACATTACGGAAGCTACTACGGCAAGTATTACGGCAAATACTATGGTAAGTATTACGGCAATGGGGATGAGAATATGACTGCAGCGCCGTCACGTCCAAGTCCCAAGGTGCAGGCTGTGGATATAGAGCCTGATGAAGATGATCTTGATGAACTTAACTATCTGGCGGGGGTTACCAGAAAGGATCGATAGGAGGAGAAGGTGAGAGGAAATATACTGGGAGTTTTGTTTACTGTGCTCAGCGGAGTACTGATTTTTCTTGTGGTCTTCGCCTACACCAGAAGTGACCGCGAATCACCGGAATTCAGATTCTCCTCGGTGGATCTTGTGTATGATTCAAAGACCGTGGACAATGACCTTCTGGTGGGAGTCAATGCTTACGATGCCAAGGATGGGGATGTTACAGGCAGGATCGTGGTAGAGAAGGTGGTCATAAACAGAGAGAAGAAAACAGCGGTTGTTTATTATGCAACTGCTGATCGCAGCGGCAATGTAACCAAGCAGTCAAGGGTTTTCCCTGCTGACATTGCTGATCTTGATGATAACGGAGAAATACCGGAGACACCGGAAGAATTTATGCTCCCGGAGGCTGCAGCACCTACGGCTGATACTACTGCAGTCCAGGGGACAGCTACACCTCTGACAGAAGGGGCTTTGCAAAGTTCTGAGGGCGGCGCCGGCAATTAGGAGCTTGCAGATGAAGGGAAAAGGAAGGATTTTCCTCGTGATCTGGGCAAGTGTGATGACTCTTGTAGTTTTGCTGCTTGTCGGATTTGAGGCAATAAGGTATTTTGGAAAATCTAATCTGAGCGCTAAGTCGGTCACAAGCACGCCCATGCTTGCGCAGGAGAATCCGGATTCCGGCTTTTCTACTGCCACAACCTGGCAGTCGGACTGGGTGCGATACGACGGACAGGTCTATGATTACAATGAGGATATAACCACCTTCCTTATTATGGGCATAGATAAAAACGATGTGGTCAAAGAGGTGGCTGAAGGTACCAACGGAGGCCAGGCGGACGCACTTTTTTTACTGGTAATCGACCCTCGCAAGCAGCAGCTGAAGGTCATCGGCATCAATCGTAACTCCATGACCGACATTGATATCTATGACGAGTACGGCAGATATCAGAATACGGTGGTGGCACAGATAGCCACTCAGCATGGATTTGGAAACGGAATGGAAAAGAGCTGTGAATATCAGGTTAAGGCTGTTTCCAATATGTTCTACCAGCTGCCTATTCACGGCTATGCGGCAATAAACATGAGTGCTGTTCCCGTCATAAATGACAAGGTGGGTGGCGTGGATGTCACAGTGCTTGAGGATCTCACCAAGTGGGACAAGACCCTGGTAAAGGGAGAGGAAGTGCACCTTGAAGGTGAGCACGCCTACAATTACTTAAGGTGCAGGGACATGAGCGTGTTCGGCTCCAATGATACAAGACTGGACAGGCAGAGGCAGTATCTCAACTGCTTCATAAGGGCAGCAAGAGAGGCCAGCAACGCCAATTCCAATACGGCTATAGAGCTCTTTACGGCCATCAATGATATGATGGTGACCAATATCACCCCTGATGAGATAAGCTATCTTGCACCACTTCTGACAACTTTCAGCTTTGATGCGGATGATCTTAAGATGATCAAGGGAACAACCCAGAAGACCGGGGAGTTTGAAGAGTATATCGTGGATGAGGATGACCTCTACAAGACAATTATTGATACATTTTATGAAAAAGTTGATTATATGGACTAAATAAATGTTAACTAAATGCCGATATAAGTACATAGAGATGATACCCGCAAAAAGGATTTTTGCGGCTGTTTTGGCGCTGGTGCTTTTGACGGGCTGTAAAGGCGCCGGATCTGTGAAAGAGGTGAACCGGGATCTGGGGGTGAGAGATGAGACTGCCACCGATTCCCATGTGGATTTTGACAAGCTGAAAGCAGAGAATCCGGATGTTTTCGCCTGGCTTTATGTACCGGATACAGCTATCGATTATCCTGTCTGTCAGAGCCTTCAGGGGGATGATTTCTTTTACAGAACCCATAACTGGCAGGGACAGGAGGACAGTAAGGGCGCTATTTATACTGAGAGCGCCAACTTAAAGGATATGTGTGACTTCAACGAGGTCCTTCATGGCTCATCCCCCGGGGATGGCACCATGTTTGATGACCTGCAGAAGTTTCTGGACAGACCCTATTTTGAGGATCATGAGTATATTTACGTATACATGGATGGCAATGCACTGATCTATTATGTGTTTGCTGCATTCACCAGAAGTGATACAAGGCTTCTGGAGGTTTATGACTTCACCTATGCTTCAGGCTGCCAGGCTTTCCTGGATGAGATCTTTGAAAGTAAGAGCATGAACAAGATGATCCGAAGCGGCTGGGAAGATGCGGTGGAGCCTGACAATTTCATCATAACACTTTCAACCCCGAATACAGATGATCCGTCCAAGCAGACGGTGGTTGTGGGTTGTCTTGTGGGTGATGCCCGGGGAGTGATCGACAGGGTAGTTGATTATTCAGATCCGGAGCAGGAATGGTAGTTGGCCGGCTTGTGATAAGCTATCGGCTTCGTAACAATAAAAATGAATGTATGGAGGCGCTTATATGAAAAAGATAATTGCTCTTGCTCTCTGTTGTTGTATGATGGTTTCCACACCGCTGACTGTCCATGCCACTCAGGCTGTGGGCCCGGATTCGGAGCAGACCGAGGAAGGCTCCAGAAGCGTTACGGCTGAGGATATTGAGAAAATGCAGGAGGAAATAGACAAACTCACTGAACAGATTGAGAAACTCACCAAGGCTGTCAAGGCTAAACAGACCATTGTAATAGAAAATGGTGGTGGCGGAGGAGGAAGAAGCACTCCGCAGGCTCAGTCCTGGGATAATTATGTAAGCTATGGCGGAAATATTGTATACCAGGCAGGCAAGATTGAATTGAACGGCGGAAGAAGCAATGTTACCTTTACGATAAAGGCACCCGGCGGCGGCACTTTTAAGTCCGCAAACAGCCTTGCAGCTCAGCTTGGCGGATCCCTTGTGAATTGTGTAAACACCAGCTCTCCCGGAGTGGGATTCAGATCTGCAAAGGTTAACTTCTTCTGCACAGGTGTTGTAGCCGGCGACAACATCGCTGCTTATCAGAACCAGGATGGCAAGTGGGTTCAGATCCCTGTTGTGGAGATCCGCAAGGACCATGTGGTAGTAATGATGTCCAGACACGGCGATATAGCCTTTATAAGAGTTCCTGTTCTGGCAGAAATAACAGGCTGAAATTAAATTTCTTAAACAATTATAAATACTGAAAAAAGTGCTAAGGAATTTCACGGCGCATGACGATACATCTTTTGTAATTGAAAAGATGGTTTGAAAGATAATCATTATGTGTTGTGAAAAGTCAAGTTTAGCATTCGGCTAACAAAAAGTTTTGCGAGAGGAAAAGAGGTATCATCCGACTGGATGATACCTCTTTCCTCGTGTATATATGAAATTGTGGGTTTAACTTATTTAGCCCTTTACGGCTCCCTCGATCATACCGTCCATGATCTGTCTCTGCGCGATAAGGAAGAGGATGATCATAGGAATGATTGCCAGGAGGGCTGCTGCAAGGATCATGTTCCACTGCTTGACGTAAGAACCTACAAAGGCCTGTACTGCAACGGGAAGTGTCTTAACTGCACCGTTCTGACCAAGCATCATGGAAGGAAGCAGATAGTCGTTCCAGATCCACATTCCGTTAAGGATTGTAACGGTGGTGATAACCGGTGTAAGGAGCGGGAAGATTATCTGGAAGAAGGTCTGCTCGGGAGTACATCCGTCAATTGATGCAGCCTCTTCAAGTGTAAAAGGAATGCCCTTTATAAATCCGTTTAAGATGAACACTGTCATGGCTCCGCCGAATCCAAGGTATGCAAATACGATACCGGGAACTGACTGAAGCATCGGGATACCGATGAACTTACCAACATCACGGAAGGTAGAAATAAGAGGAAGCATAACTACCTGGAAAGGAATGATCATTGATGCGATGAAGGTAAAGTAAATAACCAGTGACCACTTGGTCTTGTTACGGCATATAACCCATGCAGCCATGGCACCGAATACTGCAAGAAGTACCAATGAGAGAATGGTGATAAGTGCTGAATAACCAAATGCCTGCCAGAACAGGAAGTGTGTGTTGTTGACAACGTCGCTTAAGTTCTTAAAGAGCTGTCCAAGGCTTACACCGTTAAAGCCGATAGGGTTCTTGGTGATATCAGCTGTCTCCTTACATGAGTTGATAACAACGAGGAAGAATGGGAACAATACATAAATTGCGATCACGATGGCAATTATAAGTTTGATTGCTACGCTGGAAGTTTTTTCTTTTCTATGCATTATAATTCCACCTCCTTCTTATTGGAAATGCGAACCTGAATGATGGAAACGGTTGCCAGGATTATGAAGAACAATACGGCCTTGGCTTCACCGAAAGCATATTCGTTGTTGATAACGGCTGTGCTGTAGATATTAAGGGCCAGCATCTCGGTACCGTTTGTCAGGTAGTTGCCAAGGAAGTTGGGAACGGATCCTGTACCATTGGTCAGAGCCAGGTTAACGTCGAACTGCTTGAATGCTGATGTAAGTGTAAGGAAAGTACAGATTGTAATTGTGGGTGCAATCATGGGAATCTTGATATTGAAAAGAGTCTGCATGGGGTTCGCACCGTCAATTGACGAAGCTTCAAGTACATCGCCCGGAATAGTGTTAAGACCTGTGATGTAGATGAGCATTATGTAACCTGCGTACTGCCAGATATATACGATGATGATAGCTATGAAAGCTGTCTTTGTATCCGAAAGCATTGAGTATGTTCCTGAGAACTTGGTTACAACATTGCTGAAAATGAACTGCCAGATATAACCAAGTACGATTCCTCCGATAAGGTTAGGAAGGAAGTAGGAAGCTCTGAAAAAGCCCAGGCCCTTGATCTTGGATGTACACAGAAGCGCCAGCAGGAATGCAACGAGATTGACAAGTATCATATTAAATACAACGAACAGGAAAGTGATCAGGATCGACCACAGGAAGCTGGGTTGCTTGAACATTCTGGCGTAGTTGGCAAAACCAACAAAGCCCTTCATTTTGATACCATTCCAGTCGGTAAAGGAATAACCGATACCAAGAACCAGCGGAATGATTACTGTTACAGCAAAAGCAAATAACAGCGGAAACAGGAAAATGATGTTTACAATTGCCCGGTGATGAGTGAGCGTTGGGAAAAGATAAAGTCCCAGGATGAATAGAAGTACGCCGATCACCATCAGTGCACCGCGGTTAGAATATAGCGGGCCTTTCTTTGCGATGGCAACCCCGAGTCCCCAGATAGTAAGCACAATTCCAATAATTAGGGAGGCAAAAGAAAATGCTTTTCTTCCTATAGAAAATGTACTCATAAAAGAAATCCCCCTTTCGTGAGGTAGATAAGGTTAGAAATGGGGCAGGGCTTGGAGCCCTGCCCCATAAAGGTACAAATTAATTATATTACTGAGCGTAGTAGGATGCAATTACCTGAGCCATTGTAGATGCGAAAGAATCAGCATCAAGAGATCCCTTAGCATAGTCAGCAAATACCTGACATGTTACGTTCTGGAGACCATCCTTCTTGAGCATTGTGTGCCATCCTGAGTAGTTGCCTGCTGTGATGTAGCTGTTCATGCTCTTGTAGAAGGGGTTAACAGCCTCATACTGGCAATCATCGAAAGGAGATACAAGACCAGCGTCCTCAACGAGGATCTTCTGAGCTGAATCGCCTGCGCACCAGTTGAAGAATGCCTTAGCACCGTCAACGTTGCCGTCAGCGTAAGCTACCCAATATGAAGGGGGACCAGCGATGATTGTGTTGATGCCATCCTCAAATGCATAAGGAGCAAATCCACACTCAAATGATACATCGTCAGGAGATGTTACACACCAGTTACCCTGTGTAATGAATACATACTTGCCTTCCTTGAAGCCTGCAACCTGAAGATCATAGGTTCCGTCTACAAGGAGAGAAGGATCTGAGTACTTGTTCATCATGCCGATGAACTCAGCGAAGTTCTTCATTCTTGCTTCGTCAACCTTACCACCATCGTTAAGAAGATCGATGTAAGTTGTGTCGTCAGCCTTAAGACCTGCGTCAAGGTACTGACCAAATACGTGTGTTCCTGATGACCATCCAAGGTTAGCAGGCTCTGCGCACCAGCCAAATACAGCTGTGATGCCGAGCTCATCCTTCTTGGAATCAAGAGTCTCACAAGCTGCCTGCCAAGCGGCGGGAGATGTAAGAGTAGCAGGATCAACACCTGCAGCCTTAAGAAGGTCTGCGTTGTAACCAAGAGCAGTAGCCTCAACGGTGTAAGGGAAGCCGATTGTTCCCATTGAATCATTTACAAGCTCGAAGCCTGTCTTGTTGGTCCATTCCTCACCTGCAAGGTCAGCAAGCATTCCGTCCCATGTTGCAGCCTGGTTAGCCTCGATAACGAAGATGTCAGGCATGTTGTCAGCCTGGTACATTTTCTTGAGCTCGTCAGAAGCGTTTGTGTCACCACCGATTGTCTCAACAGTGAGAACGTTGCCTGTCTCTTCCTGATACTTAGCTGCAAGAGCCTGCATCTGAGCATCGATCTCAGGCTTACCGTTAAGAAGTCTTACAGGATCGAAAGAGCCTGTAGCCTCTGCAGCGGGTGCAGCTTCCTCTGTAGCAGCGGGAGTCTCAGCAGTTGTCTCTGCC
>JAEEGF011612547.1_pt1 | contig 22556 bp, 17 predicted proteins | sample 9134171 | NCBI WGS metagenome assembly JAEEGF01 (sample SAMN16246542, study PRJNA631951) | gut metagenome | biome: gut microbiome; feature: rumen; material: AP-attached | host: Bos | place: Iran: Karaj | collected 2018-10 | reverse complement strand
CACCGTGCCGCTGACAGGGGAGATACGGACTTAGCCAAACTGCTTATTTCTTCCGGCGCGGATGTGAACACGAAGGATAATGATGGCGAGACGCCGCTGCACAGTGCCGCTTTCATGGGGCGTGCGGACGCGGTCAAGCTGCTTATTTCTTCCGGCGCGAATGTGAACGCGGAGAATAAAGACGGCGAGACGCCACTGCACTTTGCTGCTGCTGTCAGGGATGTGAGAGCAGCCAAATTGATCGTCTCTTCCGGTGCGGATGTGAACCTGAAGAATAAAAACGGCGCTACGCCGCTTGACATTGCGGTGGAAAAGGAAAACCTAGAAGTCGCCAATATCATTGGATCCGCCATGTCATCTTTCGCAAAGTAGCAACCGTTCAGTCATCTACAGTATGTCTTGGACATCACGTTGCCATGCAGGGGGGCATGATGATGCACATGCGGCGGAGGCGGCTGGTGCAGCGGCCTGGAAACGTGCGGAGGCGCCTTTGGCGGATGGTGCGGGGCAGCCTGCAGAGGAGCGGCGAAAAAGGCCAGGACGGCGAGCGCGGGAAGGATCCGTTTCATGTCGATTCTCCTTGTCCGTAAGGGGGTGGGCCGGAACGAATTTCACTGCCTTGTACGCTGGGGGCGTTATGCCTTCGCCTGAGGGGAGGTTAGCCCCATCGCCATGAAATTTCAACCTGTCCTGCACATGAAGCGGCCTTCTGCCTGCCACCTGGCCTTGCTGCGCTCCCTGCATGGTCAGCAACGCGCTGCCGGTGAAGCAAGTGCAAACGGCTCAGGCAGCCTGGGGCGGATCGGCGTGCCTGCATGGCCTCTTTTGCGCCTGCCCATCCTTTGACCCGGGCATATTCTGCTTGCTGACAAGCCCTCCACGGCCTATCATCATGGCCATGAACACCAGAGCCATCCTCATCGCTCCCGCGGCGCAGCCTGAAGAAGACGCCCCCGCATCGCCCCTGTATCTTTCTCCCGTGCAGGCCGGCTTCCCCTCCCCTGCCGAAGACTACATGGACGGGGAGCTCAACCTGCATAAGCACCTTGTCCGCAACGAAGCAGCGACCTTCTTCCTGCGTGCGTCAGGCGATTCCATGACAGGCGCAGGCATATTTGACGGAGACCTGCTCGTGGTGGACCGCTCCCTGCCTGCCGAGCACAACAGGATCGTCATCGCGGCCCTGGACGGAGAACTGACGGTGAAGCGCATCATCCGGCAGCGCGGCAGGGTGTTCCTGGCTCCTGAAAACCCTGACTATCCGAAGTTCGACATCACCGACCGCGAATACGTCCACATCTGGGGCGTGGTGACCTACGCCATCCATGACCTCCGCGCGGCGCATGCGGTCCATCCCTGAGGATGCCAGGGCATGCCCTGCCTTCCGGACACAGAAAAACATCCGTAAAAGGCGGTGCTGCCTGCCATGAAAAGGCTGTGCGACCTGATATCCCGCAATACGGCGGTCCTTGTCCTGGCAGCAGCCCTGCTGGCCTTGACGGTGCCCGGGCCCTTCCGGCATATCCCGCCGGCGGTCATCAATATCCTGCTCGGGGTCATCATGTTCGGCATGGGCCTGACGCTGACCCTCCAGGATTTCAAGGTCGTTTTCAGCAGGCCGAAAGATGTCATCACCGGCTGCGCAGCCCAGTTCATCATCATGCCCCTGCTGGCATGGATCCTGGCAAGGACGTTCTGCCTTGACGAAGAACTGGCGCTGGGCGTCATCCTTGTGGGCTGCTGCCCGGGCGGGACGGCATCCAATGTCATGACGTTCCTCGCCAGGGGGGACCTTCCCCTTTCTGTCGGCATGACAGGCGTTTCCACGCTCCTCGCGCCATTGCTGACGCCCCTGCTGACATGGCTGCTCGCCGGGAAAAACATCCACGTGGACGCTGCAGGAATGCTCCTCAGCATCATGTGGGTCGTGATCCTGCCCCTTGCCATCGGGCTGGTTGTCAAGCGGTCGTTCCCGCGCTTCACGGAAAAAGCGACGTTCCTCCTGCCGGCATCATCCGCTCTCGCCATCGCCGCCATCGTCGTCATCGTGATCGCCGCCAATGCGCACAGGCTCCTGCAGGGCGGGCTGCTGATCGTGCTCGTGGTCATGCTCCACAACCTGTGCGGCTTCGCATCAGGCTATGCGACAGGCATGCTCCTTGGCCTTGCCCCTGCGAAGCGCAAGGCGGTCTCCATCGAGATCGGCATGCAGAACTCCGGTCTTGCCACCAGCCTGGCAGCGATGCATTTCGCCGCCTATCCCATGGCGGCCATCCCAGGCGCGGTCTTCAGCGTGTGGCATAACGTCAGCGGCGCTGTCATCGCCAGATGCTATGCCAGGGAAGGCACGCGTGACGGTGGATAGCCGCGGCGCCCTTTGGCGGCGTGCAGCCGGACCTGTGCGGCATGGGGGCATGGTCCCCTGCCGCAGGCATCGCGGGAGGGGCAGGGGCAGCTGATTCAGCGCTTCCAGTGGAAGATGAATTCCTGTGCGACGTCGGGATGCAGGCTCAGGTGGACAGGGCAGACGTCGGCGCAGTGCTCCATGGCGGCTTTCTGCGCGCCGGTGTATCCCCGGTCGGGCATGTCCAGCACGACCTGGACCTTTCCCAGCCGGCGCGGATCGGCGCTCATGACCTTGGTTATGGATATCTCCGTCCCTTCGACGTCGATGCCGTGCTTCGCGGCATAGATGCCGATGATGGTCATGGCGCATGCGGCCAGCGCCGTCGCGCAGAGGTCCGTCGGCGAAAAGGCTTCGCCCTTGCCCTGGTTGTCCACGGGGGCATCGGTGACAATGGTCGTGCCGCTGGCGAGATGGGTGCATTCCACGCGCAGCCCGCCAAGATACCTTGCCTTCATGTGTGCCATGGTCGTCTCCTTCGCCTCCCTGGCGGAGGCATGGGATCGCAGTCCGCCGGGGATCCGCCCGCCCTTCCGGGACAGCGGAGGCGGCATGCTCAGCCTTGCGCCTCCAATGTATCCGCGGCAGCCGCAAATGGCAACACGGGCCCCTGGCCGCACCGGGAGGCGCCAGGGACCCTGCCTTGAGGACCGTCCTTGCTCCCCGCCCCATGTGCCGGCGGAAAGATTCTGCAACGGTCCGAAACACGATGAAAGAAAATCCCTGCCGGCATGGGGCATGCCGCGAGGCATATCCATGCCGCCTTCCCACGGATCTTCCCCGGGAAGCCTGCGGCAAAGCGCTTTTTTTCCGCCATGTTCTGCACCGGCATGGGCGGCAGCGCCTGGCCGGGAAACACGGCATGGAACTTTCCTCCCCTGCTTGACTTCCTTGAAAAAGGCGATATAGGCTAGGCGCGAAACCTGCACTTCGCGGGATCGAGCCAATCCTAACGGAGGTTAACGCATGAAACGCCTTCTGCTGGCCGGAGCCCTCGCCCTCGCCCTTGCGGGCTGCGTCGACGACGGCTATTACGATGACTACTATGACACGTCCTACGGCGGCACCACGGTCTATTCCAACCCCACCTACGTCGTCGTGCCCGACAGGCCGGGGCCCCCGCCTCCGCGCGGCTACCACCGTCCGCCCCCGCCGCGGCATCATCACCACATGGCTCCGCCGCCTCCGCCTCCGGGACGCCCGGGATTCCACCGTCCGCCGCCAGGTCCGCGCCCGCATGGCCCCGCCATGCGCCCCGGACACGGTCCCAGGCCCGACAGGCCGGCGCGCATGGACAGACCGCGCATGGACAGACCGCGCATGGACAGACCGCGCATGGACCAGCCCAGGCCGGCAAAGATGGAACGGCCCCGCATGGAACGCCCCCGCATGGAACGGCCCAGCCGTTCCGAGCGTCCTTCCCGGGCCGACCGTCCGCGCCATGAAGGCAGGGGCGGCAGGCGCATCTAAAAAAGCCGCATGACCTGGATCCACGGCCCCGCGCAAGCGGGGCTTTTTGCTGCCTGCAGGGGCAGCGGATGGATCCCTGCGGAAGCCCCTCCTTCCTGCATGCAGCGCTTAAAAACGTTCTATGCGCACGCCGCAGCATCGTTCTTCCCATGCATCCGGATAATTAAAACATAATGATTTTTATGCTCCGGCCTGCATCTTTTCATGCGAAACGGCACGTCCGGCACTTTCCTTTTCTCTGCTTTCAGCGTAAATTGCGAAAAAAGGCACAGGCGCATGCCGCCGCCTGCACCGTGCCTGCGCCTGCCCGTCCGGGCGGAGACGTCCATAACAATCAGGAGGCTACAGCGTATGCCGCAGCTGCTTTACGGATTTTGGGACAATGTCGTCTATGACAACCGAGTGCCTTCTACCTCGATCTCCCAGCCTGACCTGCCGCTGGAGGAATTCGCCCAGTTCAACAAGGGCAATCCGGTGGAGGTCTTCCTCAGCCCCAGGGGGTTCCTCGTCTTTTCGCGGGAAGCGGACCTCTGCCGCGCCCTGGCCATGCACCACCGCCGCATAGCCGAACGCTCCTGCGGCAAATGCACGCCCTGCCGCGTGGGATCGCAGATCATCGCGCAGGAGCTGGACAAGCTCTGCGCCGACGGCGATGCCGACTGGAACGCCATGCGCGACCTTGGCGAACAGATGCGCGACACCTCGCTCTGCGGGCTGGGCAGCACCGGTGCCCTGCCGCTCCTTGCGGCCATCGAGCATTTTTCCGACGAAATGAACGCCAAGCCCCAGCGCAAGGGCGGCGGTTTCTATTCCGTGGCCACCACCGCCTGTATCGAGGCCTGCCCGGGGCACGTCAACGTGCCCCGCTACATCGACTACCTCAAGGACGGCCACAACGACCTCTCCTGCGGCGTGGTGCTCAAGAACTATCCCTTCGACAGCTGCTGCGGCCGCGTCTGCGTGCGCTACTGCGAGATCGCCTGCCGCCGCGGGAAAGTCGACGAGGCGGTGGACATCCGCAGCCTCAAGCGCTTTGCCGCCGACATGTCCATCGGTTCCGGCCTGCTGCGCCCCACGCCTGTCGAAAACGGCAAGACCGCCCGCATCGCCGTGATCGGCGCCGGTCCGGCCGGGCTCACCTGCGCCTACAGGCTGCTCTGCATGGGCTTCCCCACCGACATTTACGAGGCGCACCCCTATTTCGGCGGCATGATCCGCTACGGCATCCCCTCGTACCGGCTGCCCAAGGACGTGCTGCAGCGCGAGATAGACCTCGTGCGCGACATGGGCGGCGTCTTCATGCCCAACCAGAAGCTGGGCAGGGACTTCCACGTGAACGACCTGTTCACCCGCGGGTACCGCGCCCTGTTCCTCGCTCCCGGATGCCCCAAGGGTTCCTACCTTGGCATGCCCGGGGAAGACATATCCACTCCGGGCTATGAGAACGGCATCGACTTCCTCGAACGCGTGCACGACACCCTCGCAGCCGGGGAAACGCCCGTCATGGAAGGCGACGTGGCCGTCGTGGGCGGCGGCAACGTGGCCATGGACTGCTGCCGCACCGCGGCGCGCATGACGAACGGCAAGGTGCACCTCATCTACCGCCGCACCGAAGCCGACGCCCCGGCCGACCACCAGGAGATCGAAGAAGCGAAAGAGGAAGGCGTGGAGTTCCACTTCCTCACCGGGCAGGACAGGCTCGTGCTCGAGGGCGGGAAGATCACCGGGCTGCAGTGCCTGCGCATGGAGCGCACCGAGCCCGACGCCAGCGGTCGCCGCGGCGTGAAGCCCATAGCCGGATCGGAATTCACCGTCCCCTGCTCCACGGTCATCGCGGCCATCGGGCAGTCTGCTGATCCTGACTTCCTCATCCCCGACGACGGCATCCAGCGCGACCGCAAGAACCTCATCATCGTCGACGAGTACCAGTGCACCTCGCGGCGCGGCGTGTTCGCCGGCGGCGACGGCGCCAGCGGCCCCCGCACCAGCGGTCCCAGCGTGCTCGTGCATGCCATGGCCCAGGGCGCCGTGGCGGCGCAGGCCATCGCCTCCTACCTCGAGACGGGCGGCTCTCCCTTCCTCCCCCGCGAACGGGCGAGCGCCATGATCAAGGCCCTCAAGCTGCTGGAAAACGACGAGCCCTGCCCGCCGGTCCCGCTCCCGCGCATCAAGGTGCGCGGGCTCGATCCCGAGCAGAGGAAGCATAATTTCCTGGAGGCGGAAGAGACGCTGACCCAGCAGGAAGCCTGGGCCGAAGCGCAGCGCTGCATGCGCTGCTTCCGCAACATGTCCATCGTCACCCGGGACCCCATCCCCGGCGTCAGCGCCTGAGCGCAGGAGATACGCCATGAAAGCCTATATCAACGGAAACCCCTGTGAATTCGAAGAAGGGGAAAGCATACTCCAGGTCGCCCAGCGCAACGGCGTCTTCATCCCCACGCTCTGCAACTTCACCCCGCTGGACCATAAGCCGGGGACCTGCCGGGTCTGCGTGGTCGAAGCCTTCGACGGCGACGGGCCCTCGCAGCTCGTCGCCTCGTGCAACACCCCCATGCAGGAAGGCATGCGCGTCTTCACCCAGAGCGAAAGGGCCCGCGCCTCGCAGCGCCTGCAGGTGGAGATGCTCCTTGCCGACCACGACCTGAGCTGCGTCGCCTGCGCCCGCCACGGCAGCTGCGAGCTTCAGGACCTGGGCGAATACGTGGGGCTGTTCACCAACCGCTTCGCCCCTGCCCTGCGGGCGTCGCGCCCCTTTGACGACAGCAGCCGCGGCATCATCCGCGACATGAACAAATGCGTGCGCTGCCTGCGCTGCGTGGAAGTGTGCCGCAAAGTGCAGGGCGTGGCCGCCCTCACCGTGGACGGCACGGGCATCAACTCCCATATCGGGATGGGCATGGACGAAGACCTGAACACCTCCGCCTGCATCCAGTGCGGACAGTGCATCATGGTCTGCCCCACGGGGGCCCTGGCCGAGCGTGACCAGAACGACGAAGTGCTCGACTTGATCGGCGACCCCTCCGTCAAGACCGTGTTCAGCTTCGCGCCGTCTGTGCGCGTGGTGCTGGGCGAGGAGTTCGGCCTGGCTCCCGGTTCCAATGTGGAAGGGCGCATCGTGGCCGCCCTGCGCCGCATCGGGGCCGACATCGTGCTGGACACCGACTTCGCCGCCGATGTGACGATCATGGAAGAAGGCACGGAACTGCTCCACCGCATCCAGGAAGGCGGCGTCCTGCCCATGTTCACCTCCTGCTGCCCCGGCTGGATCAATTACATGGAAAAGCACCTGCCCCAGGGTCTGGCGCATCTTTCCACCACGCGTTCCCCACAGGCCATCTTCGGCTCCCTGGCCAAGACCTACCTGCCCAAACAGATGGGGATCCCCGCCGAGAGCATCCGCGTGATCTCCATCATGCCCTGCACGGCCAAGAAGGACGAGGCGGCGCGCCCGCAGCTGTTCGGCGCGCAGGGGCCGGATACCGACATCGTGCTCACCGTGCGCGAATTCGCCCGCCTGCTGCGGCGCTGCAGCGTGAACCTTGCAGACGTGGAGCCGGAACCCTTTGACAACCCCTTCATGAGCGCCTCCACGGGCGCGGCGGTCATCTTCGGCACCAGCGGAGGGGTCATGGAAGCCGCGCTGCGCACGGTCTACGCCAAGCTCAATGACGGCAAGGAACTGCCCGGCATCGAAGTGGCGCCCGTGCGGGGCATGGACGGGCTGCGCGAGGCGGAAGTGGACCTGGGCGCGGCCGGAAAGGTCAAGGTCGCCATATGCTTCGGGCTGGCCAACGCGCGCAAGCTGATGGAGCAGGCCGTGGCCGGCGCATCGCCCTACGCCTTCATCGAAGTCATGGCCTGCCCCGGCGGCTGCATCGACGGCGGCGGGACCCCGCGCGTGAAGCACGAGTTCCACCCCAACCGCGGCAAGCGGCAGAACGGACTGTTCTCCATCGACCGCGACATGCCGCGCCGGCAGTCGCACAACAACCCGCAGGTCATCCGGCTGTACGAAGAATTCTTGGGCGAGCCCAACTCGCACCTGGCGCACGAGCTTCTGCACACGCATTACAACGACAGGCATAAGGACCACAGCGAGACCATAAGCCGCGCCTTCCAGCAGGTCACGCTGACAGACTGGTAGGCCGGAGCCACCTCCCCCGTGCATGGCGCATCCGGGGGAGCGGGCCTGCGCCACGGCATCCCTCCCCCGGCCCTCAGGCCGGGGGATCCTTTTTGCACGGCATGCCCGGCAACGGCGCAAGGATGGCGCATGCCTTGCCAAGCGCACGGGGGCCATGTATAAGGGAAGCATACCGCCCACGCCTTTGCAGGCGCGCAACAGGGAGTCCGCCATGAAGCATGTTTTGACCGTCCTTGCCCTTTCCTTCGCCATGTTCCTTGCGGGATGCGTCGACCAGGGCTACGGGCCCGTGCGCCCGGCGCACTACGCCCGGCCGCCGGCCTATTCCCCCGTGCCGTCCAGCCCGCACGCCCGGCAGGCGCTCCCCGCGAGCTTCGAAGAATACAAGCAGCGCTACGCCATGCACGCCACGACCCCGCAGGGCGCCGTCAAGCTCTATTTCGACGCCGTGTTCTGCTATATCGGCGGCAACAAGGCGGAAGCGCTGAAGATGCTGCGCTACTCCATGCACGAGATCAAGGGCTGGGAGCGCACGGCCTACCACTCCACGTTCATGGAAAGGCTCAACGACCCCGGGCAGCACCATATCTTCCGCAGCTTCGCCGCCGGCGCGACGCCCGAGAACGACTATGCCATGTCGCCTCAGAACTACAGGCTGATGATCGACGATGTGCGGGGCATGCATGGCTACACCCAGGTGCGGCTCATCAGTTCTGGCGCAGACAGCCCGCGCGTCGTGCAGGTGCGCCAGTACGACGACGGGCTGTGGTATGTCACCCAGAACGCGGGCACCTACACCCAGGTGCGCGAGCCCTACGGGCGGCGCCTGCACAGGCACCGTTACGGGCACGATGCCGACTACGACTAGGCAGGATGTCCTTCTGATTCCCGTGCAGCCGGCGGAGGAGCCCGATGCCCCGGGGAAAAGGCCGGGGCGCCCTGCGGCTGCACGGACATGCCGGCAGCGCCTGAAGCTGGAAGTGCGGAACGCCGGCCCTGGCAAAAGAGATGCTCCGGCGCAAGGGAAAGCCCTGCTCAGTTCAGCGCCCGCCACAGCAGCACGCACGCCGCCACAGCGAGGAAGGCGGTGACGATCCGCCTGAACAGCGCCTGATCCACCCTCCGCCCGAGCAGGTAGCCCAGATACTGCCCCGCGGCATTGCCCGCGATCCCGGCCACCGCCAGCTTGAACAACTCCGGCCTGTACAGTCCTGCCCCGGCCTGGGCGAGCAGCGATCCGCCCACAGCGAACACATAGAACAGGGACATGTTGCCCCGCGCCCGGTCAGGATCCCAATGCCTGAGCAGCACGTAGATGCCCAGCGGCGCTCCTGACATGGCCACGGATGCGCTCACGAAACCGCACACGATGCCTGCCAGGACATCGGCAAGGCGTCCCTCGGGCAGCTTCCACGCAGCCGCCTTGCGCAGGCACTGCAGGCCCACGAAGCAGAACAGCATGGCGCAGATCATCAGCTGGAGGACACGCACCGGGGCGAAGGAGAGGACGATCCCGCCGAGGAGGCAGCCCGGCAGGCAGCCGGTCACCAGGCAGGCGATGTCCCGGAACGAACTGCGCCTGCGGTACATCCAGGCCATCTGCGGCGTGGCGAACATGCTCATGATGGTGGAAAGCAGCACGGCGTCGCCCGGAGAGAAGACCATCATGAGCAGGGGCATGGAAAGCATGACGCCGCCCACGGCCGTTGCGCCGGAAACGATGCCGCAGCCGAAGCGTATGAGCAGCAGCACGGTGCAGAGGCTGATGAAGTCCATGGTTCCAGATCTCATCCCCGGGCACGCCCTCCCCTGCGGGGCCGGCGGTCCGGGATGCAGGCCATGCCTGGGTTGCTAGAGGTATCCCCCCACCTGGGCGATGCCGCTTTCCAGGCTGGCAAGGACGGGCCTGCCCGCGTCGCGCACAAGCGGCAGGATGCGGTGCATGCTGCCCTGGGCCAGCACGATGACGTCGTGCGAACGCGCCGCGTCGCGCACGGCTCCGGCAACGAGCCGGTCATGGGCCTCCTGTCCGCCGCCGGCGCGCATGGCCTCGTACACGCCTTCCACCAGGCGCGGCTCCACCACGACGCTTTTCCCGGCTTTTTGCGCCGCCTCCTCCACCAGCCGGCAGGAAGGTCCGATGGTCGAGGAGGCCGTAGCCACGACGGCCACCCTGCTCCCCAGCGCCACGGCCTGTCCTGCCATGGGCGCATCGATGCGCAACACCGGCACGGAAACGAGCGGGGCGCAGTACCGCGCCGCCTCGCCCACGGTCGAGCAGGAATTGAGCACGCATGCGCAGCCGAACTCCTGCAGGCTGCGGTAGTAGCCGCATATCCTGGCCAGGAGGCCGGGCGTCAGCCCGCCGTGCTCCAGCGCCTCGGTGAGCAGGCTGTCGTCGGCGATGTTGACGACCTCGACCTGCGGGAACTGCCGTGCGAACTCTGCGCGCACGGTCTCCACGATGCCATAGAACGTATGCACCACGCCCACGCGTATCTTCTTCATGATCCCTCTCCTGCGGCCCGATGGCGCCGCCACAGGAGCGAGGATAGCCCCGGCGGCGCTGCATGGCAATACTCTCCGGCCGGCCGCCGCAGGCCACGGCTTGCCTTTGCCGTGAAGAACAGCTATTTTCAAGCAGATATTACCCGTTGCCGGTCCTTCCCTCCGCCCGCGGACGGAGAAGGGCATCCTGATAAGGCTCAAGACACGAGGTTTTGCCATGGCATCTTTCAAACGGACCGCCCGGCTCCTTCCGATGGCGGCGCTGGCCCTGGGGCTGCTCCTTGCAGGCGGGACATCCGCAGCGGATGCCGCGGACGCGCAGGCTGTCAAGCGCCGCGTCACCCAGGTGGAATACCACGTCAGGGAATTCGAAAAAGAGGTCGCCCAGCAGCGCGGCGGCGTCAAAATGGTCTGGCGCAGCCGGCAGACGGCCCTGGAGCGCGTGCAGCAGCTGAAAAAGGAGTTCCCCGACGATCCTGATGTCGAAAAGCTCTTCCAGCGCACCCGCGTGGCCCTGATGAAGAGCATGGGCGAATATACGGAAGTCTCCCCCGAATGGACGCTGTACAAGCGCAACGAGGACGACCTGCGCAAGGTCATCGCCGGAGAAGGGGAAAAACGCTGGGAAGAGCTGCTTGCGGAGCGCAAGGACAAGATCATCGGCAAGGCGTTCCCCGCCCCGGATCCGGATTCCGTATCGGTCGACGACCTCAAGGGTTCCTGCGTCATCCTTGAGGACGTGCAGTACCCGCAGCACCAGTTCTACGGGGCGACGGGCGAATACGTTTACGCCGGCAAGCCTTCTGCGGGCTATTATTTCGTGAACATCGGCGGGCGCGACTGGCTGGGCCCGTACGAGGCCGTCAAGCGCTTCCGCCGCAGCGTGGATCCCACGCTTGCCGATGTGCAGGGCTGGACGCTCCTCGGCGAGGTGGTCAACATCACCGCCGAGATCCCGCAGGCAGGGGATGACAAGACCGGCAGCTTCCAGTACGGCTGGGTCATCAGGCCCATCGCGCTCTACGTGCCCGGGCATGTGCTGGCCGTGCGCGACGACAGGAAGGAAGCCTCCGGGACCTACGCGGGCGAAGAAAAAGTCGCCGCCATCAAGGACGGCTGGTTCACCGTCAGGGAAGTGCCTGCCGATGTCACTCCGGAGCGTCTCATGGAGATCTTCATGACCGCCCTCAAGGAAAAGAATTACAGCCTCTACGAAGACTGCATCGATCCGGAGCGCCGGAAGACCGAACTCGCCGAAGACCTCCTCCGCTACCACTGGGACCGGCACCAGGAGCGCTTCCACGGGCAGTACATCCACGCTTCCTTCGGCAAGGCGAAGATCACCGTCGTCAAGGGCTTCGACCAGGGCAGCGACCTGATGAACTTCTTCCTCGACGAAAAGCAGAAGGCGACGCTGGCGAAGCGCGGCGGCGAAAAGCTGGAGGAAGCCATCGTCGAAAGCCGCGCCTACGACAACGACGGCAAGCAGCTCGGCTCTCCGCATCCGCATAAGCTCATCCGGCGCAACGGCGGACGCTGGTACGTCGAAGACTACGCCGCACGCTTCTAACCATCCGAAGGAGTCCCCTCCATGAACGCAGTGATAAAGAACACAGTCATCGGCATGGCGGCTGCGCTGCTGCTCCTGCCGGCAAGCCCCTGCCCGGCGGATGACGGCGGCAGGGAACACGTCGATGCCGTCATAGAAAAGCAGCGCCAGAAGGCTGAGGAAGCCAAGGCGAACGAAGGGCTGCTCACGCTCAAGGCCATCACATCCATCTTCCAGGAAGAGCAGAGCCGCACCCACGGAGCGGTCAGCGCCAACATGTTCGAGAACCCCGAGCGCGACGAAGTGCTGCAGTCCTTCCGCAAATTCCTCCTCCGGCAGCCCGTCAAGATCCAGGGCGGCGCCACCCTGGCCCCGGGCGAAGAAGCCAACCGCGACCAGATCGTCCAGCTCTACGCGATCATGAAAGCCATACAGGAAGAACTGTACCCCCCCATGCGGCGCGTCCTCCAGATGGCCATCGTCGGCGAATTCGCCAAGCGCCTGAACAAGCTGGAAAAGACCCATGACTACGTGGACGACTTCTTCCCCGAAAGCTTCAGGTCGTTCGACAACGCCTTCCATCAGTTCATGCAGGACGTGGACACGGTCAAGGCCAACGGCGTGACGGATGTCAGCGGCAAAGAGCTGCTCATGTCCTCCGGCCTGGGCGAGTTCGCCACAGACGGCATGAAGACCCAGCCCAGGTTCGACAAGATCCTGCGCGCGCTGGACAACCACCTCATTTCCGCCGGCACCGACGTGCTGAACAAGCTCTGGGAAGACAACGAGGCCCTGTACAAGCTGCACGAACAGAACATGAAGGCCTATGAGCGGACGCGCGACATCATCGCCCAGTCACCCAGCGCCGACCGTGCGGCAGCCATCATGGAAAACTACGCCGTGATCATCTCCCAGGTGGAAAAGCTGCACCTCAGGATCAGGACCCTCATCCAGGACGCCGAAGGCGACACCGTCATGGGCCGCGTGCGCAAGGCGGACAAGAGCCTTGCCCCGCACGGGGCCTTCCAGGCTGACAGCGGCACCGTGCGCAACGGCTGCCCCGTCTATGCGCGCCGCGTACGCCGCGCCATCGAGGAGTGCAAATTCCATTACCTGGACACTGTCAAGGCCATGAACGCCGCAAACCGCGGCAAGCCCGGCTACAAGCCCATCCCCGAAGCGTGGAACTGAGCCCGGCTCCCGGGTCCGCCAGGCAGGCTGGCCGGCCGCCCGAGGCTGCAACAAAACAGGTTGCAATCTTTTAAAAAAAGCATAGTATGCCCTCCGGTTTTTTTGGGCGTGCCCACAGTGCCGTGGAAGCACGCCTCCTGTGAATTCACCTTTGGAGCAGTCCATGGATTACAACATACTCACCGTGTTTTCCAACGCCAGCCTGGTCGCCAAAGTCGTCATGGCCATCCTTGTGCTTCTCTCCGTCCTCAGCTGGACGGTGATCATCGGCAAATTCTTCTCGCTGGGCAGGGCATCGCGCAAGGCGTCCTCCGGCCTGGAGCGCTTTGCCGAGGCGCCCGACCTGCGCCAGGCCGTGGGCACCCTGGGGCGGGATTCCTCATCGCCCCTCTACGCCGTGGCCCAGCATGGCGTGCGTGAGTTCAACAACGGCCGCGAGCTCCGCGTGAGCGAAGGCGTGGTGGTGGAGACCGTGCGCCGCGCGCTGAACCAGGGCGTCGCCATGGAAGTCGACCGCATGCACAAGGGGCTCTCGCTGCTTGCCACAACGGCCAACACGGCGCCCTTCATCGGGCTCTTCGGCACGGTCTGGGGCATCATGACCTCCTTCCACGCCATCGGGCAGATGAAATCGGCATCGCTGGCCACCGTGGCCCCGGGCATCTCCGAGGCGCTCATCGCCACGGCCATCGGCCTTGCCGTCGCCGTGCCCGCCACCATCGCCTACAATATGTTCCTGGGCAAGCTCGAGAGCATCGAAACGCGCATGATCAACTTTGCCGGCGTGTTCCTCAACCGCGTGCAGAGCGAGGTCAACCGCCCCCACGGGGAGAAAGCACGGTCATGAGCAGGCGCAACAAGAGCTTCGTTTCGGAGATCAACGTCACGCCCTTCGTGGACGTGATGATGGTGCTCCTCATCATCTTCATGGTCACGGCGCCCATGATGGATTCCGGCCTGGACGTGGACCTGCCGCAGGCCAAGCAGGTCGACAACCTGCCCACGGATTCCGACCACCTGGTGCTCACCGTGCGCGACGACGGCTCCATCTTCCTGGACACCTACCAGGTGCCCCTTCCGGAACTGGAGGAAAAGCTCGCCGCACTCGTCAGGGACAAGGACAGGGCGCTTTTCCTCCAGGCTGACAAGAACGTCCCCTACGGGCTCGTCGTGGACGTGATGGGACGCATCAAGTCCGCCGGCATCGAGAAGCTGGGCGTCGTCGCCCTCCCCTCACCCGCCCCGGCGGAACAGAACGCAGGACAAGCCGGCCGGCCGAAGAAATGAACACAGGCAGCTTCATCCTTTCCCTCCTCCTCCATCTGGGGGCCCTGGCCTTCCTGCTCTATGCGCCTGCGCACAAGCCGGTGGACCTGACGCGCCCCTCGGTGCAGGTGAGCCTCGTCATGGGGCTGCCCGGCGGAGAGAACCTGCCCTCCCCCGTGCTGGGCCACCGCCCTCCGGAAGCCGAAAAGCAGGTCCTGTCCACGGAATCCGCTCCCAAGCCCGAAGCCGTGCAGGAACCCGCGCCCTCCGCTCCCGAGATCGCCGAGATCCCCAGGCCTGAAGACCTGCGCCAGGACATGCCGCAGCCGGAACCGGATCCCGTCCGCCAGCCCCAGCCGGATGAGCAGCGCCAGCCGGAGCCGCAGCAGATCGCCCGCGCACAGGAAGCCGTGCCCATCCCCAGGCCTGACGCCCAGCCCGAGAAGAAGGCCGAACCCAAGCCCGAACCCAAAAAGGCTCCCGAACCCGAGAAGAAGCCAGAGCCTAAGCCGGAGCAGAAAAAGGCTCCCGAACCGGAAAAGAAGCCCGATCCCAAGCCGGAGAAAAAGCCGGCGGAAAAAGCGGAGAAAAAGCCCGCAGGCCCGGTCAATCCGGCCGCGGACGCGCTGGCGGATGCGCGCAAGCAGGCGCACAGTGCGAGCGGGAAGGGATCAGGCAAAGGCTCCGCGGCTGCCAGCGCCCTCAAGGACCTGGCCCGTGAGCTGGGAGGCAAGACCGGCGTCGGCGGAGGCGGAGGCCAGGGCGACGGCCCGGGCGGAGGCGGCATCTACGACGTGTACGCCGGGCTGGTCATCGAGGCCGTGCGCCCCAACTGGAGCATACCCGTCATGTCGCGCAGCAACATGGTCGTCCAGGTGCGCATCGAGCTCGACAGGAACGGCAAGGTGCTCGACTGCACCATAGAGCGCTCCTCCGGGCGCCCGGATTTCGACGCCTCGGCCGTGAACGCCGTGCAGCGCACGAGCGAGAAGGGCATGTTCCCCAAGCCGCCCACGCGCGCCCAGCAGGATATCCTCATCACCTTCAACTCGCAGGACCTGATCCGCTGAACAGCCCCCCGGGCGCAGCGCATCGCGCAGGAGGTGTCCATGCGCCTTTCAGCAGCTTCCGCGGCGGCACTGTTCCTCGCCTGCCTGCTTTGCCTGGCCTTTCCAGCCCGGTCGGACGAGATGGAGATCCCGCCGGAATCCCTGGCGGCGGAGCAGCCTGTCCAGGATCAGGACATCGCCGTGCGCGAGGCCCTGGATTCCCTTCTCGACGCGCAGCGCGCGCAGCTGACGGAGATCTTCACGCTCTCCCAGAAGATGGGGCGTGACATCAACGCCATGACAGGGGCCTTCCGCAAGAACATCACCCTGCTGCAGCAGGAATTCCAGAAGGTCAGCGCCCTTTCCCAGACCGCGGCGGGCAACCCTGCCCTGCTGTCCTTCCTCACCGAACAGCTCCAGCGCATCCTCGAAAAGATCAACACCCATCTGGCTCCCGTCCTCTCCGACATGGAGACCCTGCGGCAGAAGAAGCTGGCCCTGGACATCCTTGAAAAATCCCTCTCCTCCTACGCCGATCCGGAAGAGCACAAGAGGATGGAATCCCTGCTGCGCAACGCCTCGCGCAACATCAGCATACTCCTGGAGCGCATGGAGAGCGCCGCCGCCCCCGCACGGGAGATCGCGGAGAAGGCCGAGCAGAGCGTCAACGCCCTCAAGCTCTCCATGCCTTCCATGTGGAAGGATTACTACCTGGAATCCTCGGGGCATTTCTACGACCTTGCCGAATGGGGGCAGGACATCCGCGCCATGGCCTCGTTCCGCGACACCCTTTCCGTGCACGCCAGCACAGCCCTGCCCTCATCGCTCCGCGACTGGCTCACCGCCCTGGCCCGCATGGCCAGCGCTTTCGTGCTGCTCCTGCTGGCCGCATGGACCCTGCGCGGCGCCGCCAGGAGGAGCCTGCCAGCGGGCGCCCGCCCGGGCGTGGAACGCGTGCTGCGCAACAGCTACCTCTGGATAGCCCTGGGCATCTCGCTGCACTTCTCCGCATGGGCCGACGGCCGCCTGTTCCAGATGCTGGCATCGGCGGGGACCATGTTCCTCTGCTGGGGCGAGCTGGCCCTGGCCTGGGACCTGTTCGACATGGACAGGCCCGAACGCCGCCTGCTCACCCCGCTCTGGCCCCTGTTCCCCCCGCTCATCGCCGGCATGCTGCTGCTCATCTTCGATCCCTTCCCGCATTTCATCTGCGTCGCCTGGCTGGTCGTGCAGGTCATCGACCTCTGGCGGGCGCACCGCCGCCCGCTCCCCCCGGAGACGCCGCAGCGCGCCGCCCTGCGCCTGCACCACTGGCAGCGCTGGATCACGCTCATCATCAGCCTTGCGGGCTATGCGCGGCTTTCCATCCTCATCAACATGTTCCTCACGGCGTGCCTTTCCACCGCCATGCTCTGCCTGGCCATCGTGCGCGTGAACAAGCTCATCGAGAGCCGCATGCCGCAAAGCGGCATGCCCGCCGTGATGGCGAGCCTTGCCGCCGCCCTCATCCTGCCGCTGGTCTTCCTGGCGGTGCTCTCGGCGACCGTGCTCTGGATGCTGGCCTATCCCGGCGGGGGATTCGTGCTGCAGCACGTCGCCTCGCTGGGCTTCAGCGTGGGAGGCTTCTCCCTCAACGCCATGCAGGTGCTGAGCATACTCATCGCCTTCTACCTGGCCAAAACGCTCATTGCCGTGGGCAACACCTTCATGGCGGGCATGTCGAGCCAGTTCTCCAGCCTGCCGCCCACGCTCCTCCTGCCCTTCCAGACGATCTACCGCTACCTGCTCTGGGCGCTCTTCGGACTGTACGCGCTCAAGGCGCTGGGCTTCAACCTTTCCAGCCTGTCGATGATCGCCGGCGGCCTCTCGGTGGGCATCGGCATCGGGCTGCAGAACGTGGTGCAGAACTTCACCAGCGGGCTGCTGGTCATCTTCTCCCGCTCCATACGGGAAGGCGACGTGGTGGAGACCGGCGGCGTGCTGGGCGTGGTCAAGAAGATCAACATACGCTCCACCGTGCTGCAGACCTACGACAACGCCACCATCTTCGTGCCCAATTCCAGCTTCCTGGGCGGGACCTTCACCAACTGGACGCACAACAACCGCCGCGTGCGCAAGGAGGTCACCGTGGGCGTGGCCTACGGGTCCGACGTGCGCGAGTGCATGGAGATCATGCTCGGCATAGCCAGGCAGCACCCCAAGGTGCTGCTCCGCCCCGAGCCTTCCGTGCTGTTCACCGAATTCGGCGCCAGTTCGCTGGACCTGCGCCTGCTCTTCTGGGTGCGCGATTACGACGATTCCCTGAGCGCCGCCTCGGACATCCGCCTGAAGATCAACGACGCCTTCGCCGAAAAGGGCATCGAGATCTCCTTCCCGCAGGTGGACGTGCACATGCGCGATGACAGCCGGCTGCTCCTGGAAAAAGCGCCGGACGGATCCGGACGCTAGACCCCCCCGGCAAAGGGCGCGGCCGCATCGGCGCTCCCATGCGGCGCATCCCGTAGACAAACTGCTCGAACATGTGGCACAATGCCGGGAGCAGCTTAAAAACGCAGGCCGGCGCCTGCGGCCTTTCCGGTGGAAGACGCCCCGCCCGTGCGCGGGGCCTTGCCCGGATGAAGGCGCAAGGACCATCAGGAGGCGTGCCCATGGATAGCCACAATAAAAACACTGCCAGGATCATCATCGCCGGATGCGCAGCCATAGCGCTCATCCTCGTGATCGGCACGGTATGGATGGGGAAAAACACGCAGAAAGACAGTGTGGATGCCGTGCGCTCCGTGAGCATGCTGTTCCTCGACGAACTGGCCGGGCGCCGTGAGCAGGTCGTTTCGGAAAAGCTGCAGAACAACATCGAGACCATCCATGTGGCCCTCAGCCTCCTGAAGGAGAACTACCCGGAAGACCTGCGGCAGCTCCGTGAATACCAGGCCCAGATGAAGGCCCTCTTCAAGCTGGACCGCTTTGCGTTCGTCGACACGGAAGGAACGGTCTACACCGCGCTGGGAGAACAGAAGGACGCCGACCAGTACCCCTTCGACTTCAAGACGGTGTCCAGGCCTGTGATCGCCGTTAAGAACGTGAAAAGCCGCGATAAAAAGGTGGTCATCGCCGTCCCGGTGGAAGACATGACCGTAAGCGGAAGGCAGATGATCGCCTGCTTCATGGAGATCAGCATGGATCTCATGCTGAAGGACATCTCCCTGGCAACGCAGAACACAGGGGTCACCTTCTGCAACATCTACACCAGCGGCGGCATCGCCCTCAGCAACACCGTCCTCGGCGGGCTTGCCGAAGAGGACAACCTCCTGGAAGCCCTGGCGCATGCGGAATACTTTGAAGGCATATCCTATGACAACGTCGCCCGCGATTTCCGGGAAGGGCGCAAGGGCGTCGTCTCCTTCTCCTACGGAGGGATCCTGGAAACGCTCTGCCATGTCCCCGTCAAGGGCACGGACTGGCAGCTCACCTACCTTGTCAGGGAAAGCGTCATCAGCGACCGCATGGAGAAGGTCTTCACGGGGACCATCACACGGAGCGTGATCCAGTCGCTCCTGGCCGTGTTCATCCTGGGCCTGATATTCGTCTTTGCCATGATGCAGAGCCGCAAAAACGCGCGCCTGATGCTCGAAAAGGAGACTTTCGAGGCCGAGAGCCGCATCAAGCATCAGGAGATGGAGCGGAGGCTGGAACTGCAGGAGCAGATGCTCATGCAAAAAAAGCAGCAGGAGCAGCAGGAGAAGATGATCGCCGCCCTGGCTTCGGACTACCGCAGCATCTACTACCTGGAACTGGATAAGAACAAGGGCGTGTGCTACCAGTCCCGCAGCGACCTGTCCGGCATCCAGACGGGAGAGGTCTTCGACTACCTGGAATCCGTGACCGCCTACTGCGAGCGTTATGTCCTTGAGCCCTACCGCGAGGAATTCCTGCGCTTCGTCCATCCGGATTCGATCCGCAAAAAGCTCATGGAGAGCAGCGTCATCTCCTACCTCTACATGATCAGCATAGAGGGGAAGGAAAGCTACGAGGCCGTCCGCTTCGCCAGCGTCCGCCATCCCGGGGACCGGCAGGACGGCTCCGTGCACAATAACGTCGGCGCCTGCTTTGCCGACGCCGACGAAGAGACCAGGAAGGCCCTGAACCAGCAGCAGGTGCTGCGCGAGGCGCTGGACGCCGCGGAGCAGGCCAGCAAGGCCAAGACGGTCTTCCTTTCCAACATGAGCCACGAGATCCGCACGCCCATGAACGCGATCATCGGCCTGAACAACATCGCCCTCAACGAGCCGGATCTTTCCGAGAACATCAGGGGATACCTGATGAAGATCGGCAATTCCGCCCAGCATCTGCTGGGCATCATCAACGACATCCTGGACATGTCCCGCATCGAATCCGGCAGGATGGTCATCAAGAGCGAGGATTTTTCCTTTGCCAAGATCCTGGAGCAGATCAACACCATCATCAGCGGGCAGTGCAGGGACAAGGGGCTTACCTATGAGTGCCGGATGTCCGGCAAGATCGACGCCCACTACCTCGGCGACAGCGTCAAGCTCAAGCAGGTCCTGATCAACATCCTGGGCAACGCCGTCAAGTTCACGCCGAAGGGCGGCAGCGTGTCCCTGATCGTCGAAGAGGGGCCGCGCTACGACGGGAAGGCCACGCTCAAATTCTCCGTGAAGGACACGGGGATAGGCATGAGCAAGGAATACCTGCCGCATATCTTCGACGCCTTCAGCCAGGAAGATGCCGCTTCGACCAGCAAGTACGGCAGCACGGGGCTCGGCATGCCGATAGCCAAGAGCATCGTGGAGCTCATGAACGGCCATATCGAAGTGGAAAGCGAGAAGGGCGTGGGCACGACCTTCACCGTGACGGTCACGCTCGGCGAATCCGCCACCAGGGACGGAACGTCCGAAGACGGCGTCATGCCCCACGGCGAGATGAACGTGCTCGTGATCGACGACGACCCCATAGCGCTCGAACACGCGCAGATCACCCTGGGGCAGGCAGGCATACACTGCGACATCGCGGGATCGGGAACTGACGGACTGGAGAAGATATCCGTGCGCCATGCCCGCAGGGAAGACTACGACCTCATCCTCGTGGACTGGAAGATGCCCGGGATGGACGGCGTGGAAACGACCCGGCGCATCCGTTCGGTCGTCGGCCACGACACCCCCATCATCATCCTGACATCCTATGACTGGGACGCGGTGGCCGACGAGGCGAAGGAAGCCGGCGTGGACACCTTCGTCGCCAAGCCCCTGTTCGCGGGGAGCGTCCTGGAGGAATTCCGCGCGGCCTTCAGGAAAAAGAAGGAGACGCAGGTGGTGCAGCGCGCCGAACTGGAGGGCCGGCGCATCCTCCTGGCGGAGGACGTGCAGGTCAATGCGGAGATCATGGTCATGGTCCTGGGCATGCGCGGGATCGAAGCCGACCTTGCCGAAAACGGCAGGATCGCCGTGGAAAAATTCACGGGGCATCCCGCAGGCACGTACGCCGCCATCCTCATGGACATGCGCATGCCCGAAATGGACGGGCTGGAAGCCACGAGGCTCATCCGCAGCTCCGGCCATGAAGACGCCGGGACGATCCCGATCATCGCACTGACCGCCAACGCCTTCGACGAAGACGTGCAGCGCAGCATGCAGGCCGGACTGAACGCCCACCTGAGCAAGCCCGTCGAGCCGGATGCCCTGTTCGACACGCTGGAGACCCTGATCAGACCATGACAGCAGGATCCTGCAAGCGACATGGACGGAGCATCTGAAATGAAAGTACTGGACAAATATCTTTCGCCGGCGGACGCCTGGGCCCTGGCCTACGGCTGCATGGTCGGCTGGGGCGTGTTCGTCATGCCGGGCACGACCTTCCTCCCCGTGGCGGGCCTGTCCGGCACGCTCATCGCCCTGCTCACCGGCACGGCCGTCATGCTGGTCATCGGGACCTGCCTCTCCTACCTGATGAAGCGCAGCCCGGGCATCGGCGGCGTCTACTCCTACGCCAAGGAAGCCTTCGGGCGGGACCACGCCTTCCTCTGCGCATGGTTCCTCTGCCTGGCCTACCTGACGATCATCTTCCTCAACGGGAGCGCCCTGTTCCTCGTCATCAGGACCATCCTCGGCGACAGCATCCAGGCAGGCTTCCATTACAGGGTCGCCGGGAACGATATCTACCTGGGCGAAGTGGCGGCCTCCGTCCTTGCGCTGGCAGGCGTCGGCCTGCTGTTCATCGTGGCCAAGCCCTTCCTGCAGCGCCTCTATACCGTCCTGGCCTTCATCCTGCTTGCAGGGATCGTCCTGATGTCCGCAACGTGCCTGCCCCGGCTCCTCGCCAGCGACGCCGTCATGTCGATCGGCACTCAGGGCGTGAACAGGTACTTCGGCATGTTCAGCCTGGTGATCCTGGCCCCGTGGGCCTTCGCGGGCTTCGAGGTCATATCCTTCGACACGGCGCATTTCAGGTTCCCCCTGAAAAAGACCGGGAGGATCCTCGCGGCATCCATCCTGATCGCCGGCCTGTCCTACGCGACCATGACCCTGGTGAGCGTGGCCGCGGTGCCCGACGGCTACGCGTCCTGGACCGAATACATCGGCGACCTCGGCAAACTCCGGGGGATCATGTCCGTGCCGACGTTCCATGCGGCAGGGGCCGTCATGGGACCGGCGGGGCTTGCCGTGGCGGCCGTCACGGCCCTGGCGGCGATCTTCACGGGCATCATAGGCGCCTACCGCGCCGCCGTGCGCGTCCTGTCCACGATGGCCGAGGACAACATCCTGTCCGAGAAGTTCTCGAAAACGACGTACTGCATCCTGTTCGTCATGGGGCTGACCATCCTGGTCTCGCTGCTGGGGCGCAACACGCTCATCTGGTTCGTGGACCTCGTGTCCTTCGGGGCGGTGGTCGCCTACGGCTACACCTGCGCCGCGGCGTTCCGGGCCGCGAAGTCCGAAGACAACCGGAAGATCATGCTCC
>JAEEGF010332462.1_pt1 | contig 22559 bp, 16 predicted proteins | sample 9134171 | NCBI WGS metagenome assembly JAEEGF01 (sample SAMN16246542, study PRJNA631951) | gut metagenome | biome: gut microbiome; feature: rumen; material: AP-attached | host: Bos | place: Iran: Karaj | collected 2018-10 | reverse complement strand
AATACGAGACGGAACAGCTCAAGACGTATTGTCGCCTGATGAAGATGGACTACGTGGTGGTGAAGGATATCCGCGAGTATTACGGCGAGTTCGTCAATGTCGTGGTGAAGCCACCCATCAAGGTGAACATCATTACGCCCTTCGAACATTCGGGCCTCGTGGATTTCCGCACTGAGATGCGGAAGACCACCGAGGGCAAACTCTTTGATGTTTTCAGTAAACCCGAGATGCTCGAGTTTTCGCACATGCAGAGCAACAAGGGCGATGCGGTGCGGTTCATGGCGGACTTTTACAAGGTGCCGGTTGCCGATACGATTGCCGTGGGCGACGAGGAGAACGATTGCCCCATGATCGAGGCTGCCGGTGTCGGTGTCGCGATGGCGAACGCCTCGCAGGTGGCGAAGGACATGGCCGACTACGTGACGGTAAACGATAACAACCATTCGGGAATTACCGAGGTTATCGAGAAGTTCGTGCTTGGCTAGGGATAGAAAAATATGCCAAACACTTATAGGATTGTTCTTGCTGTACTTGCCTGTGTCGCAATTGCTGTGGCTGCTCCCCAGAAAGGCAAGATGAAGGACCCCCGCGATGGAAAGACGTACAAGACGATGACTTTCCATAAGTCGGGTAGTGAGCCTTTGATATGGATGACTGAACCCTTGGGCGGGGACTCTAGCCAATATATGTATAAGGATGCGAAAAACGCCTGCCCTAATGGTTGGCGGCTTCCGACTTTGGCGGAGACGATGTCCTTGCTGGGGTATGACGGCGGAGATAAGGATGCACAATCGTCACGCATTGAATTTTATGTTCCGAAGGGGATGGTTGGTGCGTTTACACAAGATTGCTACCTGCGCTTCTTTACATCCGACGGTTTTAGGGTGTATATTAGCGACAGCTTTGATGATAAAACAAAATGTAGTGCATCCATAATGTCGCTTGAGTGGTCTGTGATGGCGAGTCGCCGACTGTTGGCTGTATCTCGTCTGTTGTCGAATACTCCTCAGGACGAACCGGATGGAATTCCTCCGGAAAGACTTGCGCAAGAAGCTGAAGAATGGCACGATCAAGTCCGTTGTGTGAAACAAGCTGAGATACGGAAGAAGTAGCTTTTTTCTATCTTTTGCGCCAGAGGTTTTACTATGATATTCTTTGTGACAGGTGTGGGTGGCCAGCTGGGCCATGACGTGATGAACGAACTTGCCAAGCGCGGACATACGGGCGTGGGCTCGGACATGGCTCCCGCCTACAGCGGTGTTGCTGACGGTTCCGCCGTGACGACGATGCCCTACGTGCAGCTCGACATTACGGATGCCGCCGCTGTCGAAAAGGCAATTTCTGAAGTGAACCCGGATGCGGTGATTCACTGTGCGGCATGGACGGCCGTGGACATGGCCGAAGACGATGCGAACGTAGCGAAGGTCCGTGCGGTCAACGCGGGCGGTACGCAGAACATTGCGAATACCTGCAAGAAGCTCGGTTGCAAGATGACCTACATCAGCACGGACTACGTGTTTGACGGCCAGGGTACGGAACCCTGGAAACCCGATTGCAAGGATTACAAGCCTCTGAACGTTTACGGACAGACCAAGCTCGAGGGCGAACTCGCCGTGAGCGGGACTCTCGAAAAGTATTTCATTGTGCGTATCGCTTGGGTGTTCGGCCTCAATGGCAAGAACTTCATCAAGACGATGCTCAATGTGGGCAAGACTCACGACACCGTGCGCGTGGTGAACGACCAGATCGGCACGCCCACATACACGCTCGACCTTTCGCGCCTGCTTATCGACATGAACGAGACCGAAAAGTACGGTTACTACCATGCCACGAACGAAGGCGGATTCATCAGCTGGTACGACTTTACCTGCGAAATCTACAAGCAGGCCGGCATGGCAACGAAAGTTGTGCCTGTGACGACCGCGGAATACGGCCTCAGCAAGGCTGCACGCCCGTTCAACAGCAGGCTTGACAAGAGTAAACTCGTGGAAGCCGGTTTCAAGCCGCTCCCCACATGGCAGGATGCCCTCGCACGTTACCTGAAGGAAATCGGGGGCTAGCGATGGAAGAGAAGAAGACCTACCGTGAGGTGATGCCCGGGGAACTCCCGTGCGAAGTGCCGGAATGCGACGGCGTGATGGTTGTCGATCCCGACAATAGCTACAAGCTCACCTGCGACAAGTGCGGACATATTAAGGAATGACGCTAAAAATCACCTATCCTGAACTTCCTGTTGTTGAACATCGGGAAGAGTTTTTCGAGATGCTCGAGAAGCATCAGGTGGTGATTGTCAAGGCGGATACGGGCTCGGGCAAGTCGACGCAGTTGCCGAAGTTCCTTTTAGAGTGGTATGCTGCAGTTCGTCATTCTCGCGAAGGCGAGAATCTCGTGGATGGTGTTCGAGAAGGGGATCCCCGCCTCCGCGGGGATGACAAGAGTGGTTTTAAAATCGGTGTAACAGAGCCTCGCAGGCTTGCGGCGATTTCCATTGCGGACCGCCTGCGTGAAGAATTGAAGGACGAGACGCTCGTCTCCACGAAAATCCGTTTTTGGGAACAGGGCCAGAGCGACGCCCCCATCAAGGTGATGACGGATGGCATCCTGTTGCAGGAATTCCGCCGTGACAGGCTCTTTAGGCAGTATTCTGCCATCGTGATTGACGAAGCGCATGAACGCTCGTTGAACATCGATATCCTGCTCGGTATTTTCAAGACGGTTTTGCAGGCTCGCCCGGAATTCAAACTGATTGTAGCCTCCGCGACGCTCGATGCCAAGCTTTTTGAGGAATTCTACGACAACAGCTGTGTGATGGAAGCGGAAGGCCGCACATTCCCTGTGGATGTAGAATACTATTTCGGTGGCGGGAATGGAGATCCCCGCCTTCGCGGGGATGACAATACGGGGCGCGACACCAGCGGCAAGGGCGATTCCGGCTTGCTTGACGAGGCCCGCGATGCGATTCTTGACTTGGAAACGCGCCATCGCGATCACCTGCTTTGTTTTTTACCGACGGAACGCGATATCCAGGACTTGGCGGCCGAACTCGCGCACGAATTGGATTCCGCGACTTTCGACATCTTGCCGCTTTACGGGCGCATGAGCCCCGATGAACAGCGCCGCATCTTCAGGCATACGGAAAAGACCCGCGTGGTGCTCGCGACGAACATCGCGGAAACTTCGCTCACGATTCCGGGAATTGCCTACGTGGTCGATACGGGTACGGCCCGCATTTCGCGCTACAACGCGCAGTCTCGAATCCAGGGGTTGCCTGTCGAGGATATCTCGAAGGCGAGTGCCCGGCAGCGCACAGGGCGTGCGGGGCGCGTAAAGCCTGGTGTTTGCATTCGCCTCTATTCTCCCGAGGATTTCGAGAAGCGAGACGAGTTTACGGAGCCGGAAATCCGGCGGAGTAATCTCGCGAACGTGGTTTTGCAATTGCGCAGCCTCGGGCTGGAACTCGAAAACTTCCCGTTCTTGCAGTCGCCACCGCATTCGGCATTTCGTGGCGCGTACAAGACGCTTTTTGAACTCGGCGCGTTGACCGCCGATAATGCCAGCGGGCATGTGACCAAGCTTGGCCGCGAAATGACGCGCCTCCCGATGGACGTGGCGCTCTCTGCAGTGCTCCTGCGGGCGCGCGATGCCGGCGTTTTGCAGCCTGCATTGATTGTCTGTTCTGCATTGAGCATTCAGGATCCGCGCGTGGTTCCGAGTGAGGAACCCGAGCGCTCTCGCATTCGCCAGCTGCACCGCAAGTTTGCGGGCCACAAGAGTGATTTCCTCACGTTCATCTGCATGTGGAACGCCTTCTGTGCCGAATGGGATGGCAAGACCTGGAACAAGTTGCGCAAGTTCTGCGATAAGAACAGCCTTCACTTTTTGCGTTGCCGCGAATGGATTGATCTGTACGAACAGTTCGGGCGTATCCTCGATGTGAAATTCGAGAATCGCGTATGCCCGCTCGACAGTTTCCATCGCGACAATTTGCACATCGCTTTGCTTTCCGGATTCCTGGGCGGCATTGCGCTTCGCGATATCGAGAACGGCTGCTACCGCCTGGTGAGCGGCCGCGAGACGCACGTGTTCCCGGGCAGCGACCTTTACGGCAAGAGCGTGGAATGGCTCTTTAGTGCCGAAGTGCGCGAGACGAGCCGCATATTCCTGAACAAGGCTGCTGAAATCAAGCCCGAATGGATTATGCAGGTGGCGGAACCCTTCTGCACGCGTCGCTGGTATGCGCCCACATGGAACCAGGAACGCGGTTTCGTGGAAGCGGTGGAGGAAGTGAGTTTCCGCGGGCTTGTGATTAGCCGTGGTCACCGCGTGGATTACGCCCGCGTGAATCCTAATGAATGTGCCGAGATTTTCTGGCGCGAGGCTGTGGTGCTTGGCCAGATGGCGCGCCCGTTCCCGTTCATGACGCACAATGAACGCGTCGTTGAGGACCTGCATGCGCTGGAAGCCCGCAAGCGCCAATTCGGGCTTGCCCCGAGCGAAGATGCACTGGTGGATTACTACGTGCGCATTGCGCATGAGGTCAATTCCATCAAGACGCTCAAAGACTACATCCGCGAACATACCGACCAGTTCCTGAAATTCGATGCGAAGTTCTGGCTGGCCCAGAGCGAAACGGGAGTAAGCTATACGGATTCGGGCTTCAGCAACCGCGCTTTCGATGCCCTGGCGAAGGGTAACAAGAAAAAGGCCGCAAAACCGCAGGAGCCCACGCTCGGTGGTTCTCTTGAGCAGTTCCGCATTGAAGGTCTCGACGGTTCCAGCCGTATGTTGATGGGCGAGATGGTCTTCGATGCGATGCGTGACTGCGACGGCATCACGCTTGACCTGCCTTACGACATGCTTACGCAGGTGACTCCCGCGACTCTTGCGCTCTCGATTCACCAGTGGCGCGAGTGGATGGCGGAATCTATTATCCGCGAGATGCCGAAGGCCGCAAAAAAGCAGCTGGAAGGCAAGCGCACGTTTATCGATGACACCTTCTGCGACAAGCTCAAAGAAAATCCGCACAAGTCGCCGCTTTTCAGCCTCTACGAAGTCTTTGCCGAGATGAAGCAGCTCGATTGCGACATCCCGACGGTCACACCCGAAAAGGAAAACCACCTGCGGATTCATGCGAGAATCTTCAAGCCCGGTTTCGCGGAAAAGTTTGCGACTGAAATCAATCCCGAGTGGGGGAGTTTCCGGCTCTTTGCGGCGGTGCGCCCTGTCCTCGTGACGTTCGGCATCGACTTTGCGCTTGGCGACATGCGCTTTGGCTGGCGCCTCGGCGAATCGGCGCTCATGACTCCGGCAGAATCCGCCTTCTGGCAAGCCTTCCGCAAGCGCGTAGAAGGTCGCGCGCAGTCCAATACAGGAAACCGCGCGCAAACCGATGCGGATTCTACGCTTGTCGTCGACCGCTTGAACATGCTCGAAACAGGCGGCCTCTATTCCGACGGCTTCAAGACGGCGCTCAAGTCGTGGGTCTTGAAGTCGCTCGTTGTCGACAACCTGGATGCGAACCGTTGCGTGCGTTTCTCTGGCCTCGAGTATTCCCGCGGCAAGAAGATTCGCGATTTCAGGAACCTTGCAGCAAGTACCCGCAGCGAAGACGAGGAAATGCGCCTCGCGCTCGTGCGCGCCACCTACGAATCCGGCCTTCTCGGCGCCGAAGCTTTCGTCAAGTTCTGGGATATCCTTCGCGAATTCTCGGTTGCCATGCGCCAGGGCGACGACCATGCCCGCGATGCCATCGCCGCGCTTATGGCGAGGAACAAGTCTATCTCGAAAATTGTGGCGCTTTACCTGCTCGACCACAAGGAGAATACCTTGTTCGAAAGGCTGGCCGTGCTTGGCGCGGTCCAAACCGGCAATGACAAGGTTGACCTCTCGGTCAAGGACCTCCGCGAAAAGTTCCGGCCCTTCCTCAAGGCGCGCTTCATGAAGGACCACGAGCTCAAAAATGCCCGCGAGATCCTTTCCCGCATGGAACGGATGACGCAGGACGATGCGGAATATCCCGAACTCTACCTGCAGGCTTCTGCCATGCTCGAGGATTTCGAAATCCTCAAGTTCAAGCGCAAGGGCGACGATACCGAAGAAATCATCGAAGATGATGCCCTGGCCAAGCTTAAAGGGCGTTTCGGTCGTTTGAAATAGCGCCGGATTGGCCCGTGACCGGCCGAATTTGCTAAATTTGGGTCGATGAATCTATTCTCAAGAATTCTGTGTGGCCTTGTTCTTCTTGGCCTTGTTGCATGTGACCTGCCTTTTGGCAAGGAAGACCCGGTTGTGGTTTCTGTCGGAAACAGGAAGCTCACGCAATCCGAAGTCTATCGCGTCGTGCCTCAGTGGGATTCTCTCTCCGATCGTGAAAAGCTCGGCTTTCTGGAACGCTGGATTGACGAAGAAGTCATTTATCAGGAGGCCATGGATGCGAATATCATGAATGATTCCATCCTCTCGGCGCAGATAGAAACCACTATCCGGAAGATGGTTGTCGATTTTTACCTGCAGACATTTGCCGATACCATGATGATTGGCGACAGCGAAAAGCTGAATTATTATCAGGCGCATAGGAACTCGTATCTTCGCGGAAAGACGACGGTCTCGGGTGCAATCCTCAACTTCAAGGATTGGGCGAGTGCCGATGCGTACTATTCCGAGATGAAGACCCGTGTAATCAACGCCGTACCTCCGGAACATCCGAATGTGAAGGAAATCGTGCGGTTCGACAGTGTCGCAACGACTCCGGATTCATGCATGATCCCCGATATCCTCACGTATCCTGTCGGAAAGCTCTCCGTGATGCGCTATTGCAATGGCGCGCTGAAGATGGCTGTGGTGACGGAACGCCTTGATTCTGCCGATGTCCGGCCCTTCAAGGAAGTGGCCGATGATGTCTTCAATATGGTGTGGATTGAACACCGTAGGGCCGTTATGGACCGCCTCAAGAAAGAATGGAAAATGAAGCGCCCCATCTTTTCGAAGATGAGCGTGTTTAATGAAAAGGAAAACCAATGAGAAAGTTTGGTCTGTTTGCTTTTGTCCTCGGAACACTTTTGACATCGGTGATTGCCGCTCCGGTCCTCATGGAAGGCATTGCCGCGATTGTCGATGGCAAACCCATCATGCGTTCTGAATTTTTGAACAACTTGTATCATTTCCAGGAAACGCCTGCGGCCGCCTCGATGAGTGAACAGGAACAGAAACAGTTCGTTCTTGACAAGCTGATTGAAGAGAAGGTCCTTCTGAGCCGCATCGACCGTGATTCCATCGTGGTGTCCGATGCGGAAATCGACCAGCGCGTGACGGCGCACCTGACGCAGCTCGCGGCGAGCCAGAACATCAATATGGCGACTCTCGAAAAGGCCATCCGCTCGCAGCTCGGCGTGAGCATGGCGCAGTACCGCGACCAGCTTGCCAAGCAAATCCGTAGCCACGTGGAAACCCAGCGTGTTCGCCAGCGCCATATTGGCGCGGTGAGCCCCACCAAGAAGGAAGTGGATGCTTTTTACAAGGCCTACAAGGATTCCCTGCCACGCCAGTTCAACTGCGTGCTGCTGAGCCATATCCAGCTTAAGATCGAACCGGATTCCGCCATCGTCGATTCCGTGAAGCGCGTGGCCGAGGCCCTTATCGACAGCCTCAATCTCGGTATCAAGTTCGAATTGCTCGCCAAGAACCATTCTCAGGATTCCTCTGCCGAAAAGGGCGGTGACCTCGGCTACTTCAGGCGCGGCCTTCTGGACCCCGCTTTCGAACGCGCCCTCGACCAGCTGAAGAACGGCCAGTACTATTCGACTCCGGTCAAGACGGACCGCGGTTGGCATATTGTCCGCGTGATGGGCCGCAAGGAAGATGGCGTCCGCTCGGCGCATATCCTGCTCCGTACGATTCCGACGGCGGCGGATTCTGCCCGCGTGCTGCACATTGCTGATTCTCTCCGCACCGCCATCAAGACGAAGGAAGATTTTGCCGTCGCTGCGAAGAAGTTTAGCGAGGACAAGTCGAGCAACTTCGCGGGAGGCCTGCTGGGCTGGTTCCAGAAAAACGAGATGGAACCTGCCTATGTCGAACCGGTGGCGAACCTGAACGTGGGCGAAGTTTCCGAACCCGTGGAAATCGATGGCGCCTATCACCTGTTCCGCCTCGACGATTCGCGCCAGATCCGCGAACTTACGCTCGAGGAGGATTATGGCAAGATCGAGGCGATGGCGGCGAACTACCTCGAAAACGAGAAGCTGACCGCGCTCATCAAGAAATGGCGCGAAGAAGTCCACATCGAAATCCGCATGACGGAGTAGGTTTCCGCATAATCCGAAGGACGCAGGAGCCATCATGATTCATTTCACCCACGTGACGAAGTCCTACGAGGACAACTGGAAGGCGCTGAACAACATCACCTTCCGCATCAACAAGGGTGAATTCGTCTTCTTGACGGGACATTCGGGCGCGGGAAAGTCGACCGTGCTCAAGTTAATTTATATGGACGAACGTCCGGACGAGGAACGCGGCGGCCAGGTGATGGTGAAGTTTACCGGCGACTGCGTTTACGACAGCAAGAGTTCCCCGGACAACAAGATTCAGGCGTTCCGCCGCAAGATGGGCATCATCTTCCAAGATTTCAAGCTTTTGCCCGACAGGAACGTGTTCGAGAACGTGGCGCTCGCGCTCCGCATCGTGGGGACCCCGAGCAGCAAGATCAACGCGGCCGTTTTTGACGCGCTTGCGCTTGTGGGGATAAGCCAGAAGCGCTTCGCGATGCCCTACACGCTTTCGGGCGGTGAGCAGCAGCGTGTGGCGATTGCCCGCGCGATGGTCCATAACCCCTATTTGCTGCTTGCGGACGAACCGACCGGTAACCTTGACCCTAAAAACGCCGACGAGGTGTTCAAGATTTTCAAGGAAATCAATGCCCGCGGCACGACGGTGGTGATGGCGACCCACAACCCCGATTTTTACCTGAATAGCCCGTTTAGGCGCCTGGTCCTGGACCATGGCGAACTCCTGACCCGCGATTTGATTTAGCGCTGGTTCTCCGTGTAAACGGAATCGTCGGCCCTGCGTGGGCTTTTTACTTTGTAAAAATGTAGAATTAGGGCATGAATTTCAGCATCCGCTACAACCATGTCGGCTACGCCCCCAAGGGGCCCAAGGTCTTTTTGCTTGCATGCGACGTGGCGGATAATCCCCTGAAGGGGATGCAGCCGTGGTTCGAAATCCTTTCCGAAAGCGGCGACCGCGTGTACGGTGCCTCGATGGCTGAGAAGGGGCCATGCACCTACACGGACGAGTTTATTTGGGAAGGTGATTTTTCGGCAGTCGAGAAGGCGGGGAAGTTCCGCATCTCGGTAATCGACACGAAGGGGAACGTGCTTGCCGAATCCAAGTTCTTCGAAATCTCGGACAGGCTTGCGCTGGAACAGCTCTCGACGACACTCCGGTCGTTCTATTTCCAGCGTTGCGGTGTAGAACTGACGCCCGACCGTGCCGGGAAATGGGCGAGGCCTGCCGCACATGTGGACGACAATATCGAATTCCACCCGAGCATGGAACGTAGCGGCACGTGGAACGCGCATGGCGGCTGGTACGATGCGGGCGATTACGGCAAGTATATCGTGAACGGGGGCGTCTCGGTCGCGACCCTCCTGCTTGCGGCCGAATTCGCGGACGACCGCCGCATGACTTTCAGCAATGCGGATTTTTTTGACGCAGGGTCGTTCCGTTCGAATTTGCTGGAAGAAATCCGCTTCGAACTTGAATTTTTCTTGCGCATGCAGGATGACGACGGCGGCGTGTTCTTCAAGGTGTCGCCGGTGCGCTGGGACGGCTTTGTTTCGCCTTCGCAGTCCGATGCCCTGCAGAAGCGCCAGATTTTGGGGAAATCGACGACCTCGACGCTGAATTTTGCAGGCGCGCTCGCGCAGGCGCACCGCGTGTTCGCGAACGTCTATCCCTCCTTTGCGCAAAAGTGCCTGGATGCGGCCCTCCGCGCCTACCGCTGGGCCATCGAGAATCCCGATGTCACCTACCCGCACAATACCGAAGGGAGCGGCGGCTACGGCGACGAACGCTACGACGACGAGTTCTTCTGGGCGCGGGCCATGCTTTTCCGCGAGGTATGTGGCAAGGTCAAGGTCTGTACCGATTGCGAGAGGGAAGGTTGTGACCACTTCAGGAACCATCTGCTTTCGGACATGGAAAAGTGCCCGCCGGATTTCGGCGCTTCCTGGCGCGATACGCAGAACCTGGGCTGGATTGCGCTCGCCCTGCAGTCGCAGGACCTGGATTTGCAGGTGCGCGCCCGCAATACGCTGAAGGTTGTCGCCGACGAGATTGTGAAGCTTGCCCACGAGGATCCATACGAACTTTCCATCCGCAAGTTCGTATGGGGTTCGAACGGCGAAATCGCGAACCATGCGCTTACCTTGTTCCTTGTAAACGAATGGTTCCCGTCTACGGTCTACGCGGATTGCGCAAAAAAGATGCTCGACTTTATCTACGGCAAGAATCCTGTGGACCGCTGCTTCGTGACGGGTTCCGCCTGGAGTTCCCCGAAGTTCCCGCACCACCGCATCTGCCATTCCGACGGCATCGAGGCCCCGATTCCGGGACTTGTCGTGGGCGGCATCAACGCCGACAGGCAGGATATGCACCGTTTTCCGCATTATCCGGGCCCGCAGCCGGGATTCTCGTACACGGACGAACGCTGCTCCTTTGCGAGCAACGAGACCGCCATCAACTGGAACGCTCCGCTGGTGGCCGCACTCTGCTTCGAGTGCCAGGGGTAGCTAGGCCCGCGAGCTTTGTTTTTACTGACTCTCCCTGAAAAGATTGTCGCTTTTTGGGTGATTTTTCCAGCCCGATTGTAAATTTTTCTTCAAAAACGGCCGAAAAGCACAAAAACACTTGACTTTGTTTTTTTTTTTTACGTTTAGGGAGGGTATGGCTCATTCGATGGGAAAATAAAAGAAGAAAAAATTTAAGGAAGTATGGGCTATGAGCATAGAGGATTTTGTTCGTAAGTTGAATGAATTGTTTCGTTCGCAAGCCATTAACATTTATTCAAATGCAAACGATACAATTATGATTTCTGTAAAAGATGAAGATTTTTCGTTAGCGAAAAAAATCCGCCAAGTTTTATATGGATAAAACAAAAGACGATACCAAACTGACTAGTTCCCAAAAGAATTTGATTAAAAGAATTCAAACAATTGATGACTATAAGGCGCATGAAAACGAGTTGACACAATTATATAGGCGGTTGTATAAAAACCTCAACGAATCTTCGTTGTCAATGATTTCTTTACCTGCGGATGCAATAAAACGAAGATGGTAATGCAATCTGGTTGTCAATGTAATTGGCTAAAGGAATTAGATGCCTATCCAATAATCCGGCAGGAATGTTGGATGTAGTGTAATAAAAGGACAAGTTATGAAATCTAAAGCTACTTATAAAGTATTATGCGCATTGGTAAGCATGTTCGCTGTTTTAAGCTATGCCGTAGAATGTATGGCGTCAGGTGACATAGAATTTGGTCATAGAGATTATGAATGCGAAGATTTGTCTCAATATAGGGTGGATTGTGAGGATGAAAAAGGCCAGCGTGATGGTTCCTGCAGTGGCTATAATTTCAGAGAAAAAAGCCAACTAGTCAAACGTGTCAAAGAACACAGAGCAGAGGTTATTCAGTTAACTCCTCAGGACGAGGCCATAGATAGAAAAAATTCTAAACAACATGCAGAAAAAATGCAAAAAAACGAAAGGGAGCATTTGGCTGAGCTAAAAAGGGAAATGAACAAAAATAAGGAGAACGGCAAAAAAAGTAGGGAAAGATATATCCGCGAGCATGGCGGAACTCTTTATGTAGGTGAAAAAGCTTATAGAACGATTCGTATGGGAACGCAAAACTGGATGGCGGAAGGCTTGCAGGAAGGAGAGTGTCCCAATGAGTGGCATATACCTAGTTATGATGATTGGAAAACCCTAATAAAATTTGTCAAAAATGACAACAATCATCCTTTTTCTGAATGGTATGCTGTGTGGGCATTGCTGTCTTCGGATGATGAGTGGAATGTTATTGATTCCTCTAGTGCGTGGGATTCAAAAAGGGTATATTCATTGGACTATTATCGAGAATATAAATGGATGGCATATAAAGCAATCCATTATGGCACGGATAATTATGGCTTTTCTTTAAATAAGGGTGATGAAGAAGAACGAGGATTATTTAGTCCCAAATATACATGGGCATCTGTTTGTATTGCAGATAGATCTCGTAAGGATGGAAAAGCTGCGATGAGAATCTATGGTACACGTGGGGATTGGCCCGATGTTGATTTCACTAATCTTAAAGCTGACAATTGTGAAATGCGCTGTGTAGAAGATGATGAAGAACAAAAAAGAATAGCGCGGGAAAGAATATTAGAAGAGGAAAGATGGGAACAAGAAAGATTATTAGAAGAGAAAAGATTAGAACAGGAAAGAATGTTAGAACAAAGAAAACGGGAAAGATTAGAACAGGAAAGATTAGCAACTCGTGACAAGTATATCTTTGAAAATGGCGGAACCTTTATTGACAAGAGGGATGGTCGGGAATATCGCAGTATCCAGATTGGTGACCGGATTTGGATGGCCGAAAACCTGAAATTTGAATATGAAAAGTCGTCTGTTCGAGGAACCCCTGAACCCTATCCTGGCTTGACATGCCTTGAAGATGGATCTGGGTGCTATACATGCCTTGAAGATGGATCCGGGTGCTATTATCAATGGAAACTTGCACAAGGTCAAGGATGGCTTGGGCTCGGTGAAGAGGCTTGCCCATCAGGCTGGCGTCTGCCTGATACGAGTGATGTTAACGCATTGTTTAGGACCGTGGGTGGTGCAAAAAAAGCTGCTGAATCACTGAGGATGGATGGCCCCGACCTTTATGGCTTTTCTCTAGAACATATGCCTAATCCGTATGATCCGGATGGAGAGTACGACCCCTACAGGGACTATGGCCCCTACGTATTATTGAAAGATGGTGAGAGAAAAGAGGGGGTGCCGTTCTGGACATCGACTGCAGTGGCTGCGAATAAACTTGTAATGACGATGTTTTTTGAGAACTATGGAGATGCAGCCTCTGTGCAGACCAGCCCCAGGGATGCTCCTTTGCCTATCCGTTGTGTTGCAAAGTCTGAGAAAAAATCTGGAATTACGTGGAACAGGGATAAATCGCAAAATTCTGCTGACGATGCGACTGATGAAATGAAAAAAGAAGGCGGCAAGAAAGTTCACTGGGTGCCGGTGACGATTTTTGCCGGTGTCGCCATTGCGGGTGGTGTGGCAGCCTATGTGTTTGACCAGAAAGCGAAAGATGCAACATCGACGCCTCCGATGACAGCCGAAGCATATCAGGGCGGACTGGACGAAGCCAATAAAAATCAAACGTCACGAAACATTTCAATCGGCGTTATGGCGGCAGGCCTACTTGCCTTGGGTATAACGTTCCTTTTCTAGCGGGGTTGATATGAAAAAGATTCTTTTGATTATGACGGCTCTGCTTCTCTGGAATTGCACGGACTATGCGGGCGACTGGGAGAATAATTATGGAGCCATTTTTGGTAGTGGTTCTGGGAATGGTATAAACCAGTCTTCTAATGAAGGTGTCAAAGATTATCAAGTAATGTCTTCTGCTGCTGAAAATGGGACTCCTAATGAAGGTGCTAGTTTAAATTACGGATGGTTGATAGACCAGCGAGATGGAAAGGAATATCGTACCATTCAAATAGGTAGTCAAGTGTGGATGGCGGAGAACATGAACTATGAAACGATAGGAAGTTATTGTTATGGGAATGACGCTTCCAACTGTACTAAATATGGCCGCTTGTATCTGTGGAGTGCCGCTATGGATAGCGCTGGAACATTTAGCGCCAACGGAAAAGGTTGCAGTTTCGGTTCGACATGCTCTGCGACCTTGCCTGTTCAGGGTGTTTGCCCCACGGGTTGGCACCTGCCCAGCGAGTCTGAATTTAGATTTTTGTTTGATGTTGTTGGCGGGGAACTTGTGGCCGGTAATGTGCTTAAGTCCAGGAGTGGTTGGTTAGAAAATAGAAACGGCACAAATGCCTTTGGGTTTTCGGCGTTGCCTGCTGGCTACGGCGGCAACAGTGGGTATTTCTACAACGAGGGCAACTTCGCGTACTTCTGGAGTTCTACTGAGGAGGACAGCTACGGCGCGTACAGAATGTCGCTCTGCAACTACGACTATGCGAAGCTGAGCGACGACCTCAAGCTCTCCGCGTCTTCTGTTCGTTGCGTCAAGGACTAGCTAGTTGCCAACCGCCAACGGCGGTAGGCAACGGGCCTAGCACGTAGTGCACGGCCCTTCAAAAATCTCGCCAGCCCAAACACCGGGCTGGCCTTTGCTTTTACCAAAAGTGGTAAAAGCTATGGCAAGAACATCGCCATGAACTGCGGCAGGCTCACCTTGCTCCCGTCTTTGCCGATGTTTCCGTCAATCAGCTTTATGGCAAGCGTCGGTTTGTATTTTTTGATGAATTCGTTCATTGACGTGGTACTGCCGTTTTTAGACTTGACTTCAATGGGGAGAATTTTGCCGGAATGTTCCAGGACGAATTCTATTTCCTGAGTGTTCTCGCCGTTCCTGTAATAATTTAGAGGCAAGCCGCGTTTGTTCAGAATGTCAAAAATGAGGTTTTCGTAGATGCCGCCCTTGGCATGTCCCTTCAGTTCCTTCCGCAATAAAGCCCTCTGAGATTCTGTTCCGAAAAGGCTCGTGGCATGTCCGATGTCAGTCACATAGACCTTGAAATTCTCGGGTTGCTCATAGGCACGGAGAGGCATTTCGGGCAGACTTACGTTATGGATTAGTTTAATTAACCCTGCATCGACAAGCCAATCCAGCGAATTTGCGTATTTGCGGGCACTGCCGTTCTTTTCAACTAGTTTGTACTGAAATTTCGGATACTCTTTGGAAAGCTGCCTCGGCAGCGAGTAGTAGCAGGCGCGTATTTTGGGCCGTTCCGTATTGGTGGCGTATTGCTGGATGTCGTCTTCGTATGCCTTGAAAATTTTTTGCTGTGCCTTGAAAACGTCTTGGAAATTGGATGTGCGCACAAATGCGTTGACCACGTCGGGCATCCCGCCGACGACCAAGTATTCGCGCAGTTTTTGCTGGTACAGTTCCTTGACAGAATCAGGGAGGGGTTCTTTTTTCTCGTAGTATTCCCGCAGGGCGGTAATGGCGTCTTCGCTTACACCGACCGCCCACAGGAATTCTTCGAAATCAAGCGAGTGCATTTCGACTTCGCGTTCGTAGCCGACCGGGATGGAAATTTTACTTTTTTCAGCTTCTTTTAATAGTTTGTTATAGTGCAAGCCGAGAAGCGAACCCGATGCCACAATGTCGAAACGGTCATCAATTGCAAGAAATTTGAGTGCCGTTCTCGCCTTGCCGCTAAGTTGGATTTCGTCAATGAAAATCAGTGTATCCTTGTCGATAAATTGAGTTCCTTTCACAAACAGGGATATCCGCTTGTAGATTTCTTCCGGATCGAGCGGGCCCTCGAAAATCTCCCTGTATTCTGGATTCTTGAAAAGGTTCAGGTAAATGTAGCTGCGGTAGTTTTCGCGGCCAAAACGGTCGATGATAAATGTCTTGCCCACTTGTCTAGCCCCATTTACGAGCAAGCATTCCCTTTTTTTGGTGTTTTTCCACTGTTTTAAGAAATCGTAGAACTTTCGCTTTAACATGTTTTTACCATAAATTGCAACGAATTTGACAGTCTTAATATATAAAATTGCAACGAATTTGACAATATTTTTTAGAAAATTGCAACGAAATTGATGGTTTTTCATGTGTTTCACGGTTTTTTGCTGTTTTTACCGTGAATTGCGCCAAACCGCCTTTTTTTGATTAGATTAAGGGTATCGAGGGACTGTTATGGGAAATCATTTTGCTCGGATATTATGTCTTGGGGCTTCTCTCGCTTTTGCGGATGCCTTTGCTGGGGTGTCCGTTACGGTGGACGCCTCCTCGGGCGTGAAGCCGGTTTCGCCCTACCTTTACGGCAGGAACATCTACTGCAACGGTAACAGTGGCGACCTTAACGATGTTGTCGATTCGCTCACCGAAAAGGAACGCGCAAATCTCGAGACCTACCGCCAGGCGGGTATCCGCTACCTGCGCATGAACAACGGGAACAACGCCACCAAGCACAACTGGCGCAAGAACATCACGAGCCACCCCGACTACTACAACAATGTCTATGCCCACAACTGGGATATTTCTGCAAAGAAAGTGCTCGACAATTTGCCGGGTGTAGATGCGATGTACGCCTTCCAGCTGACGGGCTATGCGGCGAGCAGTACGGAATACAACTTCGCCGACTGGGATTACAAGCAGGCGCACGGACAGAACGCTCCCGCGAACCTGAATTTGGCGGGTGGTGGCGAGGTGGATGATAGCGGGAATCTAATCAAGGCGGGCAATTCCGCGCTTTATCTGGAAGAATGGCCCGCGGATTCTACCGTAGGTATTTTGCCCCACTGGAAGGACGAACTCAAGTACGACATGAAACGCCTGCAGTACTGGAGCATGGACAACGAGATGGAAATCTGGCGTGGCACGCACGATGACTTGCCCTACGAATTTCCGGACAGTTCTACGGTCGCTCCAGAACGCATGATAGAAAACTACGTGGCGGTCGCGAAGGCGGCGAAGAAGCTCTATCCCGATGTGAAGCTCACGGGCCCCGTCGTGGCAAACGAATGGAGCTGGTGCAACATCCGCTATGACAATAATGCCGAAGGGAAAGCGGTTACTTCGTATATCAAGGCCCCCGACCATAACTACTGCTGGCTGGAATATTTTATCAAGCGCCTGGGCGAGGAACAGAAAAAGTCCGATGTGCAGTTGCTGGACGTGTTCGATATCCACTGGTACCCCACGGAAAAGAATTACGAGAGCTGGATCAACTGGCACCGCATATTTTTCGACACCACTTACAACTATCCGGGCGCAAACGGCATCAAGCGTGCGAATGAAACTTGCAAGTGGGACGAGTCCATCACCAAGGAATACATTTTCAAGCGCATCGACGACTGGATGAAGAAATACGTGGGCGAGGATTACGATTACACCTTCGGCTTTACGGAAACGGACTTTATCGCGGATATGGACGCGATGACGCGTGCCGTGGTCTACGCCTCGTTCATGGGGACGTTTATGGACCATGGTGTGGAGATTTTTACGCCCTGGACATGGCGCGAGGGCATGTACGAGGTTGTCCATCTGTTTAGTCGCTACGGCAAGGAATTCCGTGTGAATAGCCCGTCTAGCCTGGATTCTCTTGTCTCGGCCTACACGACGTTGAACGGCGCAGGCGATTCCATGACGGTGATTCTCGTGAATCGTGCGGAAAATACCGCACAGACGGTCGATTTGGATGTGGACGGATTCGATGTCGAAAACGGGGAATACAAGACGCTCACGCTGGCGGGAATCGAAGGGGAAACCTTTGTTTCGCATGAGCAGAACGCCCTGAAATCGGGAACGGTTGCGGTGCAGTCGAAGAAGGCTTCGCTCTCGCTCCCGGCAAAGTCCATTACGGCGGTGCTTTTGAATACCGCAAGCCCGAAGCCGATTTCTATGCAACCGAAAATTGCGGAGCGTGCGAAACTGCTCGTTCGCGATGGCGGTTCCTGGTTCGTGAACAATACTGCCGGCTCTGTTTCTCGCGTTGACGTGTTTAACACGCAGGGGCATAGGGTCGCGTCGCTACAAAATGTCGCGCGTGGAACCGTGCGGGTCCCGACAGAAGGCCTTGTCGCTGGCCAGTACTTTGTGCGAGTCCAGGGGTTAAGTAAAACTTCTGTTCAGAAAATCACTCTTTTTTAATTTATTTATTATATTAGTATCTGATGAAACCCGTTGTCATCAGATTTTCTGTTTTCTGCTCGCTGGTCTTTTCGTGGCTTGCGTTTTGCTGTATGGCTTGTGACCCGGACGACTGGGCGGATCCTGCTTACTGGACGGATGTTGCCGCATATAAGCCAGACAAGGTAGATTCCCTGAAATTGCGGGTTACGTACCAGGCCGGGGACGAAGTCTGGGCAGATACATCCGTGACGTCGGATTCTTCGGTCGGGATTGTTTGCAGGGACACTTGCGACAGCCTGTTCTCGCTTGGCCGCGAGAATAAGGTTTCGGTCGATATTTCCTTCTATTGCGGTGACAAGGTTGTCTCTTTGCCCACTTACGAGATTGACAGCCGTTCGGAATACTGGAAGCCGGATGACCTCAATTTCCGCTTTGTGGAATTTGATGAGCGCAGTGTCGCCGGAGATTACGAATTCGACAAATTCCTGCCGCCCGAGGATACGTCCTGTGGCAAGTTCGTGAATTATGCAGCCCTGAGGTTGAAATGTTCCCACGGATGGTGCTATTAGTAGCCTGCTTGGCCAGTGCGGCGCTCGCCCTTTCGGACGATTCGGGGTTCCCGTATTTCGGAGTGTCCCTGGGAGGCCATTATGCGTCGTATAGCATCAAGACGGAATCGTCTACCCATTGGTATCATGACAAGGACCGCGACGAGATGGTCTATGACGAGGACCTCACTTATGACATCTTCTCTTTTGAAGGTGGCGGCCCGATGCTCGATGTGCAGGCGGGATTTTCTCCGGGCGAGCGGTTCGTTTTCTTGCTGGATTTCGGTCTTTTTGTATCGATAGGTGGTTCCAACTACAAACTTTATTCCCGCGACAAGGATGAATACGCCGAAACCGAGGTTATGGTCCGCCCGCTTTTCGGCTTCGGTTTCAAGGTTTTTCCTTTCCCGTCTAAAAATTCCGCCTTGTACGGGTTGTTTGCGGGTGCTACGCTATCGTTCATGTGGAGCGACAACCAGTGGGAAAAATACGGGATGGATTATTGCAATTTTGATGTTGGTGGCAAGTTCGAGATTGGCAAACTCTGGAGCATATCGGAACATTACCTTGTCGGTTTCACCCTGACTGCGGGATTTCACGTCACTGCCGCTGGCCCCAATAACGAAGAATATGGCGACGATAGATTTCGGATAGGGGAGAACCCGAAACGCGACCCCGTCGATGAACTGAACAATCTCCATCTGGGGATTTCGTTGACCGCTGCCAGGAAGTAATCTATATTTGCAGATAGATTCAATGGTTCAACCATTGTGTTTGATGGGAAAAAAGGAGAACTTATGACCAGCTTTTCTAGAAAGTGGGCGCTTTGCCTTGCCGCGCTTTTTTTAAGCGTTTTTGTTGCCTGCAGTGACGATGATGACAATTTCCTAAAGCAAGACGAAGATCAGGAAGAATTGTCGTCGGAAGCGGAAGAGGAATCTTCTTCCTCATTTTCATCATCTTCTTCCAGCGAAAAACAAAAGGATGGATCTTCTAGTAGCGAAAAGGAGGAAGACTCTTCGTCTAGCGAGGAAGCGGAAAGCAGTTCGTCCACTCAAGGCCCGAAGTTTGTTCCGGGAACGTTCGTTGACGAACGCGACGGTCACGAATACAAGACCATCACGATGAACGGATACACCTGGATGGCGGAAAACCTGAGGTACCATACCCCAAATGCAGTCGACACCCTGAACACGCTGTACTACAGTGACAGCGAGGCTGTAGAGGCTTGCCCTCGCGGCTGGCATGTGCCGAATAAGGAGGAATGGGGCGATCTCTTGGCCGATGTGGAAAAAGCCTATGGAAAGAATGGCGGATACTACCTGAAATCCCGGGAAGGTTGGGAGCCGTATAATGACTCAATTGATGGCAATGGCTGTGATTCGCTTGGTTTCAACGTGCAGCCGCTAGGCATGGTTGCGCTGTCGAGTGGAAAACAGGAACTTCGGCTTACGGGGCAATACACGTATTTTTGGACGAGTACACTTGCCGGTAGAAACAAAAGTTCGGAGCAAAGAAGTCCGTTTGTGATTAAGTTTGAAAGCGTGCAACGGTCTCCCTACTATACACAACAGACTTCTTACTATACAATTGGTGTAGAGGAACTTTTTTCAATTCGCTGCCTGAAAAACGACAATACGATGGCCGATTCCATTGGCTCGTGCAAAGATGCAAATGTCGGTGAGATGTTCGAGTTCCGCGATCACTTCTATATGTGTGATACTTCGGGTTGGGAAAGCGCTTACATGAAGGAAATCCTGGAATTTGAGTTTGGCAAATGCGACTCGTCCGTTCTCAGAAAAGTGTCGTGGTTCCACGATACGGCCTATATATGCCGTTATAAGTCGATGGAATGGGAAAAGGCTGAGGTTAAAGAGGCTTTGGGAGAATGCAAATATAAAGGAGAGAACTATGGCGTACTGACGGTCTATCAGGGAGTCCCGTATTATTGTGATTCGTGGTGGCGTGAGGCGACCGCCAACGAATATCTCGATCAATGCGATTCCACGAAGATTTCCGATTTTGAAACATACAGGGATACGCTGTATGTCTGCAATGGGAAGTATTGGGTTGTTCCGACAGAAACGCAACTCGCGTTGGGGACCTGCGACAAGAAGCGTAAAGGTGAGTCTGTGGCCGCGGGAGATTCCCAGTTCGTGTGCATGGATCACTACTGGAGGCCGTTCAGTATTGTGGAAAGCGAATTGGGTGCATGTTCGAAGGACGGCGCGAAGGGAACTTACAGGGGTATGGAGTTTGTCTGCGATGCATCGAGATACCTTTGGAAGGGTACGCTGCATTATGGTTCAAAAACATATGGCGTGGTCGCTGTCGATACCCTGCTTTGGTTTACGGATAACATGACGAAGACTTATTGGAACTATGCTGTTTCGGATTCCGCGAACGGTGAGGATGTTTGTCCGCCGGGTTGGATCATGCCGTCTAAAGACGAGTGGGAAAATATGCTAGACTATGTCTCGAACTATGGGGGAATAAACGCCGAGTTTACGATTGATTCTACGGCGGCGATTTATGGCCTCAATATGGTCGAAGAAGAGGAGGTTGAGTATTGGATTCCGTCCCAGAAATATTCGTGCACGGAAAGCTCGATGATTGGAACAATATGCAGGGCGGATGCCGCCGAGGTGGGAAATGGCTCTGTGTCGATATCTACGGCTTGGGCATGTAGCTATAGCGGCACGGATTTCTGCTCGGCAGCCGCAGTCCGCTGTGTCCTTAGGCCTTAAGGGGTGATTTCCCGGATTTCGCCGGGTTTCAGGTCGCCCAAAGTGTACTTGTCGAACTGGATGCGCACGAGGCGCATGACTTCGTAGCCCAGGTGGGCGAGCATGCGGCGGATTTCGCGGTTCTTGCCCTCGGACAACGTAATTTCGAGCCAGCAGTTCTTTTCGCCTTCGCTGTGGAGGGTTGTGCGCTCGGCGTGCATGAATTCCTCGCTCTCGCCGAAGACGCGGGGCGCTACGTTGAACCCTTTTTCCATCTGTTCAAGCTCGGCGGCGGAAGGTTTGCCCGCGACCTGCACGCGGTAGATTTTTATGTGTGCTTTCGGGTCGCGCGGGTCCAGCAGAGCGTCGGCCCATTGCGTGTCGTTGGTGAACAGGAGCAGGCCTTCGCTCGCGGCATCGAGACGGCCCACCGGCGATATGTGCGGTACCGGCTTGCCGGGGAACAGCCTGGCGTACTGCTCGCGGAACAGGTCCATCACGGTCTTGCGGCCCTTCTCGTCGCTTGCGGTGGTGACGATGCCGCGCGGCTTGTTCATCGCGAAGTAGAATTTCTGGGCGGCTTCGACGCTTTTCCCGTCCACGGCGATTTCGTCGTTCTCGTAGGCGGGCGTGTCGGGATCGAGTACGATCTTACCACGTAAAGAAACCCGGCCCTCGCGGACCAGGTTTTCTGCAACGCTCCGGCTGCAAAAGCCGCGCTTCGAGATGACGCGCGCGACTCCGTGAGCCTTTACTTGCCCAGGTATGCCTTGATGTTGTCGAGGCATTTCTTGTTCTGCGATTCGGTGCCCACGGTAATGCGGAGCACGTCGCCCATCGCGGGCTGCGGGCGGATGATGGTGCCCTTCATCTGCAGGAACTTGAACGCGTCCATCGGGTCCTTGAACCCGCTGACGGCGATGAAGTTCGAGTGGCTGTCGACGTAGGGGAGGCCCAGTTCGCGGAAACCGGCCTTCAGCTGTTCGAGGCCCTTCTTGTTGAGCTCGCGGACCTTGTTCACGTATTCCTGGTCGTCGATGGCGCCGATAGCGGCGGCCTGGGCGATGCTGTTCACGTTGAACGGTTCACGTACGCGGTTGATGAGGTTCACGATTTCGGGGCGGGTGATGCAGTAGCCCACGCGGAGTCCTGCGAGACCGTAAATCTTGCTGAACGTACGGCAGCAGATGATGTTCCTGCCCTCGGCGATGCGGCTGTTGAAATCCGGGACGAGTTCCGGCGTGTCCTCGATGAATTCGGTGTAGGCTTCGTCCATCACGAGCACGCAGGTCTCGGGGAGGCTGTCGGCGAAGTCGATGATTTCCTTGGCGGTGAGGTCGGAACCCGTCGGGTTGTTCGGGTTCGCGAGGAACACGATGCGGGTCTTCTCGTTCACGGGC
>JAEEGF012248466.1_pt1 | contig 22563 bp, 21 predicted proteins | sample 9134171 | NCBI WGS metagenome assembly JAEEGF01 (sample SAMN16246542, study PRJNA631951) | gut metagenome | biome: gut microbiome; feature: rumen; material: AP-attached | host: Bos | place: Iran: Karaj | collected 2018-10 | reverse complement strand
TGAAGCACGAATACGGCATCGACGTGACGAATGAACTCCCCAAGGAGAAATACGATGCCGTTATCCTGGCCGTGGCGCACAAGGAGTTCATGGACCTGGATGTCCGTTCCCTTGTCCGGGAGAACGGTGTGGTCTATGACGTCAAGGGCGTCCTGGACCGGGGTATCGTGGATGCAAGACTTTAACTGACATTTGCTATGAAGATCGCAGTTGCCGGAACCGGCTATGTGGGCCTTTCCATCGCGACGCTGCTGGCGCAGCGGAACGAGGTTGTTGCCGTGGATATCATTCCCGAGAAGGTGGAAAAGATCAACCGCAAGGAGAGTCCCATCCAGGACGAATACCTGGAAAAGTACTTGGCGGAGAAGGACTTGAACCTGGTTGCTACATTGGACGGTCGCGCCGCGTACCGCGACGCCGACTTTGTCGTGATAGCTGCTCCCACCAACTACGATCCCAAGAAAAACTTCTTTGATACCTCGCATGTGGAAGAGGTTATTGAACTCGTCCTGGAGGTGAATCCGGACGCCGTGATGGTCATCAAGTCCACTGTTCCGGTGGGTTATACGAAGGCCGTTCGCGAGAAGTTTTCTTACCGTGAGCGTCAAGCTGATGGATCTTTCAAGGTGGTTACCCCGAAGATCCTCTTCGCTCCGGAATTCCTCCGCGAATCCAAGGCCCTCTATGACAACCTCTATCCTTCTCGGATCATCGTCGGGTATGATGATGTCACTCCGAGCGGAGCGAAGGAGTCTTTGGCCGACGCTGCGCATACCTTCGCCTCCCTCATCAAGGCTGGCGCCCTCAAAGAGGACGTCCCCGTCCTTTTCATGGGCTCTACCGAGGCTGAAGCGGTGAAACTTTTCGCGAACACATACCTGGCCTTGCGCGTCTCCTACTTCAATGAACTGGATACCTACGCAGAGATGAAAGGCCTTGACACACAATCTATTATCGAGGGCGTGTGTTTGGATCCCCGCATCGGATCGCACTACAACAATCCGAGTTTTGGTTACGGTGGCTACTGTCTCCCGAAAGATACGAAACAGCTGTTGGCAAACTTTAATGATGTGCCGGAAAACCTCATCAGGGCCATTGTGGATTCTAACCGTACCCGCAAGGACTACATCTCGGATCGCGTTCTCGAAAAGGCAGGCTATTACACGGGGTCCAGCGATTTCGATATGGCAAAGGAGAAAGAGGTTGTCGTGGGTGTTTATCGTCTCACCATGAAAACCGGTTCCGACAACTTCCGCCAATCCGCCATCCAAGGTATTATGAAGCGTATCAAGGCGAAGGGCGCTAAGGTTATCGTATACGAACCCGCACTTCAAGACGGCATTACGTTCTTCGGTTCACGCGTTGTGAACGATCTGGCCGCCTTCAAGTCCCAGGCCCATGCCATCATCGCCAACCGCTATGACTCGGTGCTGGACGATGTCGTGGATAAGGTGTATACTCGGGATATTTTCAAACGGGATTAGGATTGATTGATAAACCTTTTATTGATATGTTTACTCTCATCGACTTACCTTACCCGATAGACGCACTGGAACCCGTCATCAGTGCCAGGACCCTCGAATTCCATCACGGAAAACATCTAAATGGGTATGTGGACAACCTGAACAAACTCATCGCTGGCACTGAGTTCGAGTCCATGTCCCTGGTGGACATCGTCCGCCATTCAACCGGTCCCATCTTCAACAACGCCGGCCAGATCCTGAATCACAATCTCTACTTTACGCAGTTCCGGCCTTCTACTGTCATTTCGAGCGGAGGCGAAGCCGAAGTCGAGAAATCTACCCTTGGCACCCAAATCATCAAACAATGGGGGAGCCTCAACGCCTTCAAGGCTGAATTCGTGCAAAAAGGCACCACCCTCTTCGGCTCCGGCTGGGTCTGGCTCCAGGCGGATGCGTCCGGCGCGTTGACCATCAGCCAGTACGCCGGCGCCGATAACCCCGTTGCCCACGGTCTCCGTCCCATCCTCACTTATGACGTTTGGGAGCACGCCTACTATCTCGATTACCAGAACCGTCGCGCTGCTCACCTGGAAGCCCTGTGGGGAATTGTCGATTGGGGAGTGGTGGAAAAACATTTTACGTAATAGGGGATTATACCGTTATTCTGGGCCCAGCCTAGGAATCCCTAGTGTGAGAGAATGAGCCCTTCTACAGGCTGATATCAACGTTGAATGTCGGGCAGTTGGATAATTATAGAAACATGTTCCGGTTGCTTTCTCTTTATAACCCGAACGGATAGTTTAATTCTAAGATTATTCGTATATTTGCATCAATTCCAAAGTATCTAGAATAGATACTTCTTTCGTCCGGCAGTAGCCTCTTGGACTGGAGGTTAGTCAGGCGAAGTGTTCCTTGCATGGACAGTTTCGTGCGAGGAATGTAGTTTTAGTCATAATTAAGCCCATTTGAAAACTGTTTGCACCTATCCTTTTGATCTAAACCTGCATAAGCCCTATCAAGATCGATAATCAAGAATGATGGGCTTCGTCTGACATAATTATCGCACAGGGGACGAAGACGCTTGATAACAAAACAGTATCCATTAAGATGCTTTCGGCATAGGTCTATTGAGTAATGATTGGAGACATTTGCAGGGCATGGAGGAAGTGCATAAAGCAAGTATAGTTTTCAAAGAATGGAACGAAAAGAACTTAGAGCACTCGGGTATAGTCATTCTGTTTATTGGTCTTTTATTGGCAAAGACATGAACAGGGCAGATATAATCGTTGGTATCATAGGAGATTGAGAATCAGGAATACATTGTGGAGGGCATTAAGTTTGAATAATCATCATAATCCTGAAGTCTCGATTCCTGGAGAGGTGAAGGAAGTTAAACTGTTTAAGGGAGCAGTTTAGACGTTCTGTCCTTGCTTCGATTATATTGGTTCTGATGAGATTGTGAATCTGTTCTTGAATTAATTACGTTATTTTTCTTCCACAAAGTCGAATGCTGTGGTGTTACACTTTTAGTATTATTATCCCTCTGATCGAATAAGTGAGAAAGTTATTGGAGTTTTTAATGCGCCGTATTACATGGCTAGCACTGTTACCGTTTATATTTCCCGTTTTTACTTTTTGTGACAATTCGGATAGTGTTATTGGTGAAGATGAGATTGAGGTCGTGATTGATCAATTTACTACACTTTATCAAAACACGCATAATTCGGAGACCTTCCTGTTCTTTTCAGATCCGCATCTTTTGAGCGGAGAAAACATGTTCACACCGGCGACAAGGCATCATCTGAATAGTTCTTTTGAATTGGCGAAAGATCTCTATTATTCCTTGCCTATTAGTTTCTGTCTCTGTGGGGGAGATTGGCTAAATCAGCGTGATTCGCAGGAGATGGCAAAAGAAAAGTTGCTATATACAGATAGGCTGATGAAGAAAACTTTCAGTCGGTATTATAAGATGATGGGGAATCACGATACAAACTATCTGGGATATGTCTCAAGTCGTGATAAACAACGTGGGGATTTACCTCGAGAATTCATTGACAATGAGTACTTCTCTGACACTGGTTCTGCATATTATGCTTTTGATGGGGAGAACACTCGGTTCTATATACTTGATTCAGGGGTGGACTGGGACATGGCTATGGACGATTATCGTTGGGAGCAGATTTTTTGGCTAGCTGGGCAGTTAGAGACGAACGATACTGAGCATATAGCTATAGGTATACACATTTTTTATCATTCGGATATAAAGACCCCGATGTCTGAATTGTTAGTTAAGCTTTTTGATGCTTACAACTTGAACCAGACTATTATCATGAATGGTAAGGAATTTAATTTTGAGACTTCAAAGGGGAAGATTTGTTTTGTAATATCTGGACATAACCATGAAGATAGACTTAGCTACGAAGGAAAAGACAATAAGCTCGCCGTGATTGAGACTTGCAATTACGATAATGAAGGAACGCAGGCTTTTGATCTCTGCCTAGTTGACTACGAGAAGAATCTCCTCAACATGATTCGGGTTGGAAGAGGATCTAGTCGAAGAATAGAACTGAATTGAAAACAAAAAACAACAATTAATAACAAAAACGGTGAAAGCATTAATACTAAACAGTGGTCTAGGCCATCGGATGGGAGTCATAACAAAAGATCACCCCAAATGCATGACTGAGATTTCATTTAAGAACACTATTCTAAGCCGTCAATTACGACAACTTGTATCTTTTGGGATTAAAGATGTGGTTATTACTACCGGGTATTATGATCAAATACTTGTTGACTATTGTAATGCACTCCATCTTCCTCTAAGCATTGAGTTTGTAAACAATCCATTTTACGACAAAACAAACTATATATATAGCATATACTGCGCAAAAGAGTATCTGCTGGAAGACGATATCATCTTGATGCATGGTGATCTGGTATTCGAGAGCCGAGTGATGGAGGCAGTGATAACCGATGAGCATAGTTGTATGGCGGTAAGCAGTACTCTACCCCTTCCAAAGAAGGATTTCAAGGCGGTTATTAAAGGGGGACGTATTGACAAGGTGGGGATTGAATTCTTCGAGAATGCACTAGCCGCCCAACCTCTTTACAAGGTCATGAAAGAGGACTGGCTGGTGTGGCTTGGTAACATAGAGAAGTTCTGCGAGAGCGACAGGCGCAAGGTGTATGCTGAGAACGCTTTCAATGAAGTTTCTGACAAGTGCAAGATTTATCCTTGTGACGTACAGGATATGCTATGCGCTGAGATAGATACCCCTGAAGACCTGGAATTGGTGAGCCGGAAGGTGGCGGAAGTGAATGAACGTACGGTGTATATGTGCTTCAGTACGGAGTACATCCACTCCGGCCATATCGCTATTATCAACAAAGCCAGAAGATTGGGGCGCCTGATAGTCGGTGTCCTATCCGATGAGGCCGTGAGCAACTTCAAACGTTTCCCGTTGATTCCCTTTTCAGAACGCAAGGCCTTGTTTGAGAACTTGGCTGGTGTTGAGCGCGTGGTGACTCAGAACACGTTGAGTTATGCCAAGAACCTTCGTGAACTGAAACCGAACTATGTGGTTCATGGTAACGACTGGTGTGCAGGCTTCCAGAAACCTATCCGTCAGGAAGTATGCGAAGTGCTTGCCGAGTATGGTGGTCAGTTGATTGAGTACCCCTATAGCAACAACCCTGTATATAAGGAGCTGGATGCCAACCATCGTGCGGAGGCCGCCATGCCTGATGTCCGTCGTGGCCGCCTGCGCAAGCTCATCAACATGAAGGGATTGGTTACAGCTATGGAGGCCCATAGTGGTATTACTGGTTTGATTGTCGAGAAGACGACAGTTCTTCAAGACGGCAAGACATATCAGTTCGACGCGATGTGGGTAAGCAGCCTTTGCGACTCCACAGCCAAGGGCAAACCCGACATCGAACTGGTGGATATGACTAGCCGCTTCCGTACGATTGACGACATAATGGAAGTTACCACCAAACCCATTATCTTTGACGGAGATACCGGGGGATTGACGGAGCACTTTGTATATACAGTCCGCACCCTGGAGCGTATGGGCGTGAGCATGGTTATCATCGAGGACAAGACCGGTTTGAAAAAGAACAGTCTGTTCGGTACCGAGGTGAAGCAGACCCAGGACAGCATCGAGAACTTCAGTGAGAAGATCCGTGCGGGCAAGCACGCCCAGAAGACCAGGGAGTTCATGATTTGCGCCCGTATCGAAAGTCTGATTTTGGAACGGGGTATGGAAGACGCACTTGACCGGGCATTTGCGTTTAGTGAGGCGGGAGCAGATGCCATCATGATTCACAGTCGCAAGAAGGATCCTGCTGAGATATTTGAGTTCGTGGCCAAATTTCGTGAGAGGAACACAACCACTCCGATAGTGGTCGTCCCGACTTCGTTCAATACGGTTACGGAACAGGAGTTCAAGGACCGTGGAGTGAACGTGGTCATCTATGCCAATCAGCTTACCCGTACCGGCTTCCCGGCCATGCAGGATGCAGCACGTACGATTCTGGAAAACCATCGGGCAAAGGAGTGCGATGACAAGTGTATGAGCATCAAAGAGATAATTACCCTTATCCCTGAGGAATAGGAAAGAAAGTAGTTATGATCAGACCTGAATTCTTTATCGAGTCACTGAGAGAGAAAGGCATTGACTGTTTCACGGGAGTCCCCGACAGTCTGCTGAAAAACATTTGTGCCTACATTACCGATCATTGTGATGAATCTCACAATATCATCGCAGCGAACGAGGGTGCCGCCGTGGGCATGGCTGCCGGCCACTATTTGGCAACCGGACAGCCGGCATGCGTCTATATGCAGAACAGCGGAGAGGGAAACATCATCAACCCTTTAGCCTCTCTTACAGACCAGGAGGTGTACGCCATTCCAGTATTGATTCTAATTGGTTGGCGCGGCCGCCCTGGTGTTCACGATGAGCCTCAGCATGTTAAACAGGGGAAGGTGACAACTGGCATTCTAAACGTGATGGGTATCAACTACGAGGTTCTTTCCAAGGAAGAAGACAAGGCAGAGAAGCAGATTTCCAAGGCTGTCAAGGCTCTTCAGAACAAGGAAGTTTTCGCCCTTGTTATTGAGAAAGACACTTTCGAGGACTACAAACTCCAGAGCGTTGAAGCGAACAATCTTACCATGAGTCGTGAGGAGGCCATTCGGACTGTCGCTTCCGTCCTTGGTGAAACGGACTGCATTGTAAGTACCACCGGTATGATTAGCCGTGAGCTGTTTGAATATCGCGCAGCGATGAACCAGAGTCATGAGAGAGATTTCTTGACCGTTGGCTCTATGGGGCATGCAAGCCAGATTGCTTTGGGAATTGCTCTTGCCCAGCCTGGACGAAGAGTATGGTGTTTTGACGGTGATGGTGCGGCAATCATGCATATGGGTAGCATGGCTATCGTTGCCAATAAGGCTCCCAAGAACTACATTCATGTAGTGTTCAACAATGGAGCCCATGACAGCGTGGGTGGTCAGCCTACCGTAGGCTTGAAGATTGATTTTCCAGCAGTCGCAAGGGCTGTTGGGTACAAGATGGCCTATAGTGTTGATGTCAAGGCCAATCTTAATTCCATTCTGAACGAAGTTAAGAATCTTGTTGGGCCGATACTCGTTGAAATCAAAGTGAAGAAAGGAAACCGTAAAGATCTTGGCCGCCCGACCACCACTCCGATTCAGAACAAAGAGGCTTTGATGTCTTTCTTGGGCAAGTAATTTGTGTAATCGGTGATCTCTGTATGAGTATTAATCAGAAGATATTATCCGGAATAGAAAAACTTCCTGGTGTCTTACAAGAAGTAGGATGCAGGAAACTTTTTCTTGTCGTTGACAGTTCCTATCCTTTCTTGAATATCAAGGATGCTATAGAGACGCTGTCTGTGGAAGAGAAAGTTTGGTTCAGTGATTTCACCCCCAATCCTCTCTATGAACAGGTTTGTAAAGGAATTGAATTGCTGAAATCGTCTTATTGCGACACTATTCTTGCCGTTGGTGGTGGTAGCGCGATAGATGTGGCAAAGTGTATTAAACTGGCCGTGTTAGCTAAGGAAGGTAATGCTGCAATTCTACCACCGTTAGTCTCCCGGCGACTTTCAATTGATGGAAACAAGATTCCGTTTGTGGCAATTCCTACCACGGCAGGAACTGGAAGTGAAAGCACTCATAATGCTGTCATGTATTATGAGGGAACCAAGCAGACAGTTACTAACGACGGTGTTCTTCCTGACTATGCAATTCTTGATTCTTCTGTTTTGAAGACACTTCCACTTTATCAGAAAAAAAGTACGATGATGGATGCTCTTTGTCAGGGAATAGAGTCATGGTGGAGCGTTAATAGTACGGATGAAAGCAGATCATTTTCAATGGAAGCAATTGGGCTGATAATGTCAAATTGGCGCTCTTATGTTTTTGAAAACGACGATGATGCTGCTCAACAAATAATGAATGCTGCTAATTTAAGTGGACGAGCTATCAATATTGCACAGACGACCGCTGCGCATGCGATGAGTTATAAGATTACTTCTCTGTATAAACTTTCGCATGGTCATGCGGTTGCTGTTTGTTTGCCAATAGTATGGAAATACATGATTGGCCATGCCGATAGATGTGTGGATATTCGTGGCAGAGCATATTTGGAGAAGGTATTTGATGATATTTCCGCAGCGATGTGTTGCAGTAATCCGTTAGAAGCGATAAGTCTCTTTGAATCTATGATGTGTGAGATGGGATTAGATAGTCCTATAGCGAGTGAAAGAGCGGAGGAGATAAGAGTTCTTTCGATGTCGGTTAATCCTATAAGGTTAAAGAATAATCCTGTAGAACTTGATGATATTACGATTAAAGCTTTATATAGTGGCATAATCTTATAGAGTTATTATGTCGTCATGTATATCGGTGTTTGTAGTTTATTATATTTCGAATAATGATATCAAGAGAGATAAGTCCGAAGGAACTTAAATCTATACTTGTTGATATGCTAATTGATATTGATAGGTATTGTGTAGCTCATAATATCACTTATTATTTAGCGTATGGCACGTTATTGGGCGCTGTTAGGCATAGGGGTTTTATTCCATGGGATGATGACATAGATATTATAATGCCTCGGTCTGATTATCAAAGGTTTATTGAGTCCTTTAATGGTGCACAAGGAAAAGGAACTCTTAGGGTTATTGATTATTCTATTCAACAGGGTTATTATCTTCCTTTTGCTAAGGTTATTCATAGTAGAACGGAAATCCAAGAAAATGTTAGTAATGGTGTAAAACTAGGAGTTTTTATTGATGTGTTCCCTTTAGATAAATTATCTGATAACTACGATGATGCCAAAGTGGTATTTGATGGTTTGTCATTATATAGAAAACTTTTAACTCTCAAAAATTTAAAGCGTAGAGAAGGGCGTTCGTTTATTAAAAATAGTATTGTGGTTTTAGGAGGCATTCTACTAAAGCTAGTGCCAGTTTCCATATTAATATCTGCCATTGATAAGTCGGCGCGAAATAAGGAGAGTATTGATAACATCAATTATCTGGCGAATACTGTACTTGGTGTTTATGGAGAAAAAGAGATAATGCCTTCATCATGGTGGACACCTGGGGAAAAGATGGAGTTTGAAGGGCATTATTTCCCTGTTCCTAAAGAGTATCATAATGTTCTATCTAACTTGTATGGTGATTATATGAAACTCCCACCTGAAGAGAAAAGAATAACTCATCATGATTTCAAAGCGTGGTGGAAATAGCTATTTGCGCGTGAGATAGGGAATGGAATTCATAGCGATTTCAGTCGTGATTCTATAAACGGCGCGGTAGATGTCATTTTTGAAGGGAAAACATATAAAACCAACCTCTTATCGAAAAACAAGTTGCGTATCATTCTTTTCGAGCATTTTGGGAATAAGGTAAGTTCTTATGCAATCTTTTTTTGAAAGGCTTTACCGAAGGTTTATATTAGGGTCACTATTGCTTTTACTTTTTGGTCCCGGTTCTTTTGCCCAGGATGAGGTTAAATCATTGACGGTAGTTGTAGGGGATTCTTATCATTTTGATACCAATCCTCGACAGCAGAGTGTTAGAAGTTCTAATCCGTTGGTGGCTTATGTCAATAATCGGGGTGTTTTAAGAACCAGGAGGCCAGGAACAACATTTTTGACGATTTCTTCCCGACCCAGTTCCACAAAACGCATAAGAATCACAGTTTTGCCTAAGCGTGATGTGAGAATGGGTGGTGATTTTCCTATACTTGCATGGTACTCATTGCAGGAGGATGTTTCTCATCAACGTTTTGAGGAGTTAGCTGATGCAGGTTTTAATTTATCCTTCTCATATGCGACAGATTCTATAGTCCCTCAAATGAAAAGAGCAATAGAGGCTGTCCGCGGGACAGGGATTAGGCTTGTTATTCCTTTTAGAGGTAATTGGATAGATGTTAAACCCATCGTTGACTTTTTTAAGAATGATCCTGGTTTATGGGGGTGGTATTTGGCCGATGAACCTTCCAGTCATCAGTTCGAAGAAGTAAAGTCGTTTAGAGATAAAATCTTGGCTGTAGATTCTTCACATCCTTTTTATGTTAATTTGCTCCCGACATATGCTTCATTAGACGCCTTGGGGGGCATAGAATATAAGGATTACGTGACTCGATTCATTAAGGTAGTATCTCCTCCTTTTCTTTCCTATGATCATTATCCTATCACGAACAAAGGCTTCAGAAAAGATTTCTTTTTCAATTTAGAGATCATTTCATCCATTTCACAACAATATTCGATTCCTTTTTGGGCATTCGCCTGTGCAGTTAAGTACTCTGATTCTGTTCCTCAACCGGCGGTGGAACATATTAAATTGGAGGTGTACAGTGCATTGGCATTTGGAGCACAAGGAATCGAGTATTTCACCTATACCACTCCTCGGGAAGAACATGGCGGTCGGCATTTCAGTTATGCACCAGTTGATAGAATGGGTAGGAGAACGAGAACGTATGATTTTATCAAGGAAGTAAATACTAGATTGAGAGGAGCGGAAGCTTTCTTTTGTGGAGTCAAGCCTAAGACGATAGGCAGTTTCGGCAGTTCTCCTATTGAAGGTATAAGTTCTTTTGGTAGAGATCGTTTACCTAAAGGTATATATTCAGTGACGTCATCTCAGGCTATGTTGGGGTCATGGTTGGCTGGGAATGAGCATTCTGTTTTTGTGCTGGTTAATACTGATTTGCAGAAGCCATCAAAGGTAGGGATTGTTCTCTCGGATTCTGTTTTTAAGCTTTCTGATGATGGTCAACTGGTTTCAGCGTCTCCAGTTGAAATCGTACCGCCTGGCGAGATGCTCATCTATGTGTTAGATTATGTTATTTAAAAAAGGATCCTTTTTACATAACCTGTCTTTTGTCTTTGGGGCTCAGACACTTGTATTGATTATCAGTGTGCTCAGAGCTCTTATTCTGCCCAAATTCCTTCCGATTGAAGGTTTTGGGTATTGGGAGATGTATTTGTTCTATACCAGTTACGTGGGTATTTTCTGTCTTGGTTATAATGATGGCATCTACCTGCAATTTGGAGAATGCGATGTCGATAAACTTCCAATTGATAAGATTCGATCAGCCAACAGGTTGTTCTCGGCTTTTTTGTCACTTATTTCAATCCTTTCAATCATCTTCTTGGTTTCGAATACAAAAGATCCCCAAATATCGTTCGCCTTATGTTTTTCAGCGGCGAATATACTGATTATGGGGATGATCAGCGTATATATATATGTTTTTCAAATAACCGGACAGTTTAAAAAGTATAGTTTCTTTTCAGTAATTGATAAGATTGCGGTTCTGATAACGATCTTATTTCTAATTTTAGTTAATAAGAATAATTATCGCATTGTCGTAGTAGCTGACTTTCTATCAAAGCTTTCGGTCCTTTTTTTGATGATTGTGAAGATGCCTAGCCTTGTTTTTGGAGAATTCATAGGCTTCAAGTCTTCCTTCACTTTTTTGACGGAGAACATGTTCATAGGAATCAAACTGATGGTTGCGAACCTTATGAGTATGTTGTTGGTTGGCGCTGGAAAATTCATTGTGCAGTTTTACGGCGATATCACAGAGTTTGCCGAGTATTCATTCGGTATTTCTGTCACAGGACTTGTCCTAACGGCTGTGACGGCCATAAGTCTTGTCTTGTATCCGACAATTAAAAGAATTCCCTTTGGTTCGTATGGACAGGTTTTTGGTAAGGTGAATACCTCAACTCGTGTGCTGGGATTGCTTTCTCTTTTGCTTTATTACCCAATGTATTTGTTTATAGAGCATTTCTATCCCAACTACATCTCAGTTCTATCTTACTTATCAGTTCTTTTTTTGATTGTATACCTGCAATGTAAGATTAGTCTGCTTAACAATACTTTTTATAAGGTTTTAAGATTGGAAACAAAGATGTTTGCTGCCAATATGTCTTGCGTGGCTGTTTTTATCGTTTTGGCCATGGTTTTTTTCCCAAGATATCGGGAAATGGATACGATTGCCATTTGTACTATGATCGCGATGCTGATAAGGTGTTATGCTTCAGAAATAACTCTTAGTAAAAAGGTTTATTTGATTCCCAATTCCCGTATTCTGGTAGAAGTTGGACTTGCTTTGGTATTCTTTATCACAACACGTTGCTTGCCAATCGTTGTCTCCGCCCTGGTTTTCATCCTCGCTATTGCTGTTTGGCTATTTGTTGATAGAAAGGAAAACAAGGTAATCTGGGAATTGGTCGCAAAGCAATAAAGCCATGAAAATAATCGTAGTTTTAGGGAGCTATTTTCCTACTTATTCTGCTGTTGGTATTTGTGCTAAGAATATTGTGGACGAGTTGGTTTCCAGGGGACATGATGTTTGGGTTTTGTGTAACAAGACTTCTAAAGCAGATGTTTCTCTTGAGATTGACGGAGCTAAAGTAAGGTATTATTCAACAAAAGAGATTGAAAGACGATTAGAGGCTTCGGGTTTTAAACGGCAAGTTGTTCGTGCATACTATTATGTGAAAATGCTTTTTTCCCCTTTAAGCATAAAGAGGGATTTGGTAAAAGCTATTACTGATAGCCTTTTCAAATTGGTTTCTCATGAACTTGGCGGTAATAATCCCGATATGGTACTAGGGATGGTTTTCCCGATAGAATCTATTATCGGTGCCTTGGAATGGAAAACCGGAGGGCAGAGTAACAGTCGTCTTATTCCAGTTATCTTCGATAATTTTGTGGAGAATCCAGGCTTGCATAGGTTGGCTATAAACCGACTGCTCAAGCGAAAGAGACACGTCCGGCTCTTATCAAGCATTTTTGGAAAGTGTGACCGAATTCTAGTCATGCATAATCAAGAGCAGTATTATCGTACGACTGGCTTGTACATGGATCATAAGACGCTATTTGTCGAACATCCGTTATTAGTCCCTCCAAGGATCGAAGATGATTCAAGGGTCAATAGTGAGTCGGTTGTGTTGTTGTATTCAGGGGCCTTAATAAAAAACTACGTCATTAGTGACCATCTATGCCAACTAGTTAAGTATCTTATAATCAACAATGATCGGATCAAAGCGGAGTTCTGTGTCATGGGGAACGATACCAAGAATGTCGAAATACTGGCGGAAACGTTTCCCGGCAAGGTAAACAATAATGGTAGGGTTCCGATGTCACTAGCTCTGGAAAAGATGGGAATGGCAGATGTTTTACTGTGCGTGGCGGAAATGAAAGGGCAGCAGATGTCCTCGAAGATTTTTACTTATATGTCTTTTGGTAAACCGATCATCTTGATTTATTATAATGATAAGGATATCAATAAGGTAGTTCTGCAACGTTACCCCCTTTTATTTGCAATCCATGCTGAGGAAATAAGTGATGGCGTTTTGGAAGTGTCACATTTTATAGAGACTCATGCAAAGCTAAGATTATCATTTGACGAGGTCGCCTCTTTGTATAAGGAGGCTCTCCCGGCAACAATCTGTGATTACTTATTTGAATCGCTTTAGATTAGCATATCTGTACGATCTGATGACTGTACGAGTGTTTTTCCGCTATCTTGTAGCTGTTATCATATTTGCTCTTGGTTTCTGGGGTGTAACATACACTTCTGATTGGGAAGGTTATGAGTATTACTTTAATAATGACCTTACTATGAAGAGTGACCTGGCGTCTTTTTTAATTTTCAATTATCTTAGACAGCATCATATTCTGGATTACAGGGTTGCGTTCAGAGTTCATATACTGCTGATGAGTTTATTATACCCTCTTTTGTTTACGAAATTGAAGCAGAATCCTATCCCTTATACAGTTTTATTTGTCTTTTTCTTTTATGTCCCGGTAGCTAATCAAATAAGATATTATGTGGCTTTCCCTTTGGCAATTCTATCTATTGTTTACATGAGCAAGCGGAAGATTGTACCTTCGCTGATAACAGGTTTTCTTGCCGTCTCTTTTCAGTTAACAATTTGTGTTTTGCTTGTTGTATATCTAGCGTATCAAGCGTTTGTTATCCGTCCTCGGCGTTTCAGTAGAAATCTTGTCTTTTACCTTTCTGGAGTTGTTCTAGCTTTCTTGGTATTGCCTATTATGTCATATATGCCGCAGTCTTTCATTGAAGACTACCAGGCTTATTCTAATGAAGAGGCACTTTCTTCATTTGTTGGAGGGCTCTTTACAATGGCTCCTAAACTTTTATCGTTAGCTATACTTTTCTCTACACACATAATGATTCTTCGCAAGGCCCCTAGCATTATTGCGGTGAATACAAGGCTTTATTACACAATATGGTCCCTTAGTGTTGCCACTTCTGTACTTATCCCTTTGGGGTTTACGATGCAGATATTCGTTAATCGTTTTGTCGCACCGATGTTGGTATTCCAAGTTCTTTATCTTTCATATGTGAACCATCTTGCGAGAAAGATCGGAGTTTCTTTTTACGCACCCGCGAAAATCTTATTGATTTTAGGAGTGACTTTCCTTTGGCAGACTGTTGTTCCTTATTGGTTGCACATTATAAGTACTCCGCTAGATCCAGAATTATTAATGATTCTTAATTCGTATAGTCTTTAGATTACTCATAGTTATTATCTATAAAAACTTATTATTATGTCTATCTTTGAGGGAAAAACTCTCTTGATTACTGGTGGAACCGGCTCTTTTGGAAACATGGTTCTTAGGCGTTTCTTGAATAGCGATATCAAAGAAATCCGTATTTTTTCAAGAGACGAAAAAAAACAGGATGATATGCGACATCATCTTCAGGTACAGTATCCAGATCAGTCTGAAAAAGTTAAGTTCTATATAGGAGATGTGCGGGATCGGCAAAGCATCGACATCGCTATGCGTGGGGGTGTTGATTTTATCTTTTCTGCGGCTGCCCTGAAGCAAGTTCCTTCTTGCGAGTTCTTTCCTATGCAGGCTGTTGAAACGAATGTGATAGGGACCAATAATGTTTTGGAGTCGGCGATAGCTTTTGGGGTAAAGAAAATCGTCGTTTTATCCACTGATAAGGCGGCTTATCCTGTTAGTGCAATGGGTATCAGTAAGGCAATGATGGAAAAAGTAGCGATAGCGAAAGCCCGGCAATTAGGTGATAATGCGGCAACCACTATTTGTTGTACTCGCTACGGAAATGTTATGGCATCTCGGGGGTCCGTAATTCCCTTATGGGTGGATCAGATGGAGCAGGGGAAACCGATTACCATTACGGATCCTAATATGTCTAGATTTATGATGACATTGAATGATGCTGTTGATTTGGTTGTTTACGCTTTTGAGAATGGACACAATGGTGATCTTTTTGTACAAAAAGCACCTGCTGCGACACTTGATGTGTTAGCAGAAGCATTAAAGCAAGTATATTCACAAGTATGTCCTGATTATGGAAACGCCGAGGTAAGAGTAATAGGCACACGTCATGGGGAAAAATTATACGAGACATTGGTTACACGGGAGGAGATGGCTCGAGCGATCGATATGGGGAACTATTTCAGAATTCCTTGTGATGCTCGCAATTTGAATTATGATAAGATTGAGGGAGGAAATCCTGATGTAACTGGAATGGAAGAGTATCACTCACATAATACTCATCGTCTGAATATCGATGAAATGAAATCTCTCCTGATGAAACTTACTTTCGTTCGTGAGGATCTCGGTCTTCAGCCAAGAACACATTCCAAAGAAATCCGTAGCGAGTAATTATTTGCATTATTATGAGATTTTTTATTTGCGGTTGTAATGGGATGGCTGGCCATACTATTGCTTTATATCTTCAAGAAAAAGGACATGATGTATTTGGTTTTGATTTGAATAAATCCAAGTATATCAATAGTTTTGCTTGCAATGCTTTGGATACAGATACGGTATCGAAGGCGATTACTTCAGGAAATTATGATGCCGTTATTAACTGTATTGGAGTTCTTAACCAGTTTGCAGAACAGAACAAAGCGTTAGCAGCATTTCTCAATTCTTATTTTCCACACTTTTTGGCTCAGATTACTGCAGGATCAGATACTCAGGTGATCCATATGAGTACCGATTGTGTTTTTTCTGGGAGAAGGGGGGCGTATACGGAGGATGATATTCCGGATGGTGTTTCGTTCTATGATCGCAGTAAAGCTTTGGGTGAGTTAGATGACGACAAAAACATTACACTTCGTAATAGTATTGTCGGTCCAGACATCAATCAGCGAGGAATAGGTTTGTTGAACTGGTTTTTACAACAGAAAGATAGCATCAACGGTTTTACCAAGTCTATGTGGACTGGGCAAACAACGCTCCAATTAGCAAAAACTATGGAAGCCGCTGCTATGGAAAGGGCCCATGGACTATATAATACCGTTCCGGACAGTCCAATCAGTAAATATGATTTGTGTGTATTATTCAATAAGTCTTTTAGAAATGGCAGGATATCTATTCATCCTGTTGACGGTGTTGTCGCAGACAAATCATTAAAGAGGACCAGGTACGATTTTGCCTACAGGATTCCCGACTACGAGACAATGGTTTCTGAATTGGCAGACTGGGTTTATCGACACAAAGAAATGTATCCGCATTATTGTTTATAATCTTCCTCAGTGATGCCATGATGATGGCACTTCATTATGCCGAAGCTATTTCAAATCAACACAACTTGTAATCGAGGTTCTACTGGTCATATAGCCGAAATGCTTGGACTTGTGTCTGCCGATCATGGTTATGACTGCTACATGGCTTATGGGCGATTCTTTCAGCCAAGCAAGATGACGGTTTTTAGAGTTGGCAATACGGTTACTCATGGAATTCATCTCTTGGGCACCAGGCTATTTGACGCCCATGGACTTTTCTCTTTAATTCCGACAAGACATCTGATAAACATAGTCGATAGAATCAATCCGGACATTATTCATTTGCATAATATCCATGGTTACTATATTAATTATAGGCTGCTATTCTCTTTTCTGTCAACAATTAATACTCCCATAGTTTGGACCTTTCATGATTGCTGGCCAATTACAGGGCATTGCAGTCACTTTGATTATCTGAATTGTACGAAATGGAAACAATCATGTTATGAATGCCCGGGATTGTCGGTATACCCTAAGTCTTTGTTTTGGGATCATTCAGCGGTTAACTATAGACTAAAGCAACAGTCCTTTACTTCAGTTATTGATAAACTGACAATAGTTACTGTTTCTAACTGGTTGGAGGGAATAGTTCGACAATCTTTTCTAAGAGACGCACATATTACGACCATTAATAATGGCATCGATACAAAAGTGTTTGATATTCAAACCGAAAGACATGCAATGCTACCACCTGACAAAAAGATTGTATTATGTGTTGCTAGCGCATGGAACGATAGAAAGGGTTATTCTGATATTCTTAAGCTATCTAGTATTTTGGATGATTTATATTCCATCGTTGTTGTCGGATTGACGAAAGATCAACTACGCTCTTTGCCAAGAAGAATTATCGGTTTTTCAAGGACTGAGAGCGTGAAGGAATTGGCATTGCTGTATTCGAGTGCTGATGTGTTCATTAATCCTACGTGGGAAGATAGTTTGTCAATGACTAACATTGAATCTCAAGCATGTGGGACCCCTGTCATTACCTATCGTACCGGAGGGACTGTTGAGACTGTTCTGCCCGAAACAGGTATAGTCGTGGACAAAGGGAATGTTTTAGCCTTAAAAGAAGCTATTGAAACCATTTGTTCTGTTGGGAAACACAATTACTCTGCTGCCTGCCGTCAGCATGTGTTGCAGTGTTTCAAGGATAGTGATCGGTATTCGGAGTATGTCCGGCTATATGACAGATTAATCAAGGATTCCAAGGGTCAGTATTAATTTACTAATGAATAATGCGACTTTCAATCATCACAGCGACTTTCAATAGCGTAACAACGATTAAAGATACGCTTGAGAGTGTATTATCACAATCGTACTCTGATTATGAGTATATTGTCAAAGATGGCGGATCATCTGATGGTACCCTTGACGTTTTGAGGGAATTTGAGCCCAAGTTTTCTGGAAGGATGCGCTGGGTATCCTGTCCGGACAAAGGCTTATATGATGCTATCAATGCTGGTATCAAGATGGCATCGGGAGATGTTGTGGGGATTATCAATTCGGATGATTTCTATCATCGGGATGATATTTTTCGGATTATCAGTGCGGCTTTTGAGGAAAAAGGAGTACAGGCTATTTATGGAGATGTTCGATTTGTAAATCCTGCCAATCTGGGGAAAACAGTGCGGTATTATAGCAGTGCCAACTTTAACCTGTCAAAATTCCGCTGGGGATGGATGCCTGCTCACCCAACTTTCTTTACCTACAAAGAGAATTTTGAAAAGTATGGCTATTATAAGACTGATTATTATATTGCAGCGGACTATGAACTGCTGATCCGGTTTTTATATACACACAGGCTATCCTCAAAGTATATCCCCGTTGATTTCATGAAGATGAGAACTGGTGGAAGAAGTACAAGTGGCCTTAGATCTAACTTCATCCTTAATCGGGAGATCGTTCGGGGATGTCGGGAGAATGGCATATACACCAATTTGGCAATGCTATTCTTGAAGTATTTTACCAAGGTTTTTGAACTGATCAACACGAGAAATTAGGAGTATGAGGATTCTTATCACCGGTATTCATGGCTTTGTGGGGAGCAATCTGGTCTCTTTTTGGGCAACCGAGCACTCACTATATGGGTTAGATATCGTCAAGCCTGAAAAGGAGGGGGTGCTTAAGACTTATTCCTGGGAAGATCTGGATGCCGGTCTTGTTCCTAATGTGGATTGTATAATCCATTTGGCTGGAAAGGCTCATGATACGAAGAATCAAGAAGCAGCGGAAGTCTATTTTAATGTCAACACGGGGTTGACGCAAAAGATATTTGATTACTTCCTTGCTCATGATGCCATTAAGAAGTTTGTGTTCTTCAGTACAGCCAAAGCTGCAGCAGACAGAGTGGAAGGTGTTTTGACGGAAGATGTTGTTCCGACTCCTGTTGGTCCTTATGGAGAAAGTAAAATTGCTGCCGAGAAGTATATTTTGAGTTGTATGGAACAAAACCCCGAACAGTTCGCCGGGAGGGGTGTTTATGTTTTCCGCCCGTGCATGATTCACGGGCCTGGGAATAAGGGGAATCTAAACCTGTTGTATAATGTTGTGAAGAAAGGTATCCCTTGGCCTTTGGGTGCGTTTGAGAATCGTCGGACGTTTACGTCGGTGGAGAACATCTGCTTTGCTGTAAATGGTGTCCTGACGAAGGATGTACCGTCCGGCATCTACAACATGGGTGATGACGATGCTCTTTCGACCAATGAACTGATTGAGGAGATTTGCAACTCCTTAGGAAAAAAGGCACATATATGGAAATTACCTAAGGGGTTGATGAACGGAGTAGCCAAGGTTGGCGGATGGCTCCATCTTCCTTTGGATCCGGAGCGCCTTCGTAAGTTGACAGAAAACTATATTAGTTCCAACGCTAAGATTAAGTCGGCCTTGGGTGTGGAAAAGATGCCGGTTGATGCAAGGGAAGGGTTGAAGGTGACATTGGAGAGTTTTAATGATAAGAACGTAGTATGAATACTTGGTCGGTTTACTTGATCATTGCAGCCGTCCTGATTGCTGCGGAGTTGGCGTACTTTAAGATTGCCGATCATTTCAACATCACTGACAAACCCAATCAGCGCAGCTCTCATACGAAGATTGTCCTTCGAGGTGGTGGCATCCTTTTCTTGATTGGGGCATGGGTCTGGAGTGCTTTCTTCGGGTCCCAGTATCCATGGTTCCTGGTTGCGGTGACGTTGGCCGCCGGGGTGAGTTTCATCGACGATATCCATTCGTTGCCGGATTCGGTAAGGTTGTTGGTGCAGTTTGTGGCGATGGGGCTGATGTTCTATCAGTTGGACATGATCCATCTCAATTTGTGGTGGGCGGTGATTCTGGCGCTGATTGTGTGCGTGGGGGCGACGAACATCTACAATTTCATGGACGGGATTAATGGGATTACAGCAGGATATTCGCTGGCGGTATTGATTCCATTATTGTTGGTAAACGAGATGCCCGGTCAGGCCGGGTATGACATGGGTGGGATTGTTGAGACATCCTTTATTGTCGTAACTATCCTTTCCGTGCTGGTGTTTAGCTATTTCAATTTCAGACCGAAGAACAAAGCGAAGTGTTTTGCCGGCGATGTGGGCAGTGTCGGGATTGCGTTTATCCTGTTATTCCTGATCGGCTGCTTGATTATGAAGACTGGGGATATCACTTGGCTGGCATTCCTGATTGTTTATGGCGTAGACGGTTGCTGCACGATTGTGCATCGGATTATGTTGCATGAGCATTTGGGCGAGGCACATCGAAAGCATGCGTATCAGTTGATGGCCAATGAGCTGGGAATGAGCCATGTGACGGTGTCTCTGGTTTACATGGCGCTTCAGCTGGTGATTTCGCTGGTGATGGTATACCTGGTGCCGGATACGATTCTATGGCATTGGATCTATCTAGTGGTTGTTGGAGGATTGCTGGTTGTGGCGTATGTGATGTTTATGAAGAAGTATTATCATCTACACGAAGAATACTTGGAGCAGCTAAAAGTTAAAAATGAAAAGTTATGAAGATAACCCAGGCTTTGTTAGATAGCCTTACAGAGCAAGCCAAGATTTCTCCTCGCTTGCGTATGAACATGGACTTGCGTAATTCCGACAAGGATCAATCGCAACGCATGCTCAACGCCATAGAACCTGGCAGCCAGCTGCCAATTCACCGCCATCAGAAGACATCCGAAACGGTAGTGTGCCTGCGCGGCAGATTGGTATGGGAGTTCTACGATGAATTGGAAAGGATTTGTACAGATAGAATAGAGCTTTCGCCTAATGGCCCAATAGTGGCTTTGAATGTACCACAAGGCCAATGGCATACGGTGAAAGCATTGGAATCGGGTTCCGTGATTATTGAGTGCAAGGACGGCCCGTATGAGCCGCAGAGTCCTGCTGATGTTCTGACTTTGTAAAGGTTAATGTTTATTGTTTAAAGGTTAAAGAAATGGAAAAAGATATAGTAACCCGCTTGCGGGAATTTATGGACAACGAGGCCAAGTCTTGTTCAATGGATATTGGGTGCATTACTCCTGAGTATGTTTATAGGATGTGGGGTGGGCAAGTGCCGTTGGAAGACATTAAGGCAGCATGGGAAGAAATAAAGAAATGATGCTATATGATTATTAACCAGGAACTATTAGACGACCTCACTGCCCAAGCCAAGGCTTCGCCACGGTTGCGGCAGGCATTCGACCTTCGTAATTCAGCTGACGATAATTCGCAGAGGATGCTCAATGCCATAGAACCTGGTTCACCAGAGGTGATTCATCGCCATAGGAATACCAACGAGACGGTGGCCATTCTTCGTGGTTGCTTTCAAGAACAGTTTTTTGACGAAAACGGTGTATTGCAGGAAGAAATCACCCTAACCCCAGGAGGTTCGGTTATGGCTATTTCTGTTCCAAAGGGTCAATGGCATACAGGCCGAGCCTTGGAATCAGGAACTGTTGTTATGGCTTGTAAAGATGGAGCATGGGAACCAGTGACAGATGAAGATATATTACATTTGTGAATTTCCTAACCAGAACCGATAAGATGAAACATATAGAGATAATTGACAACCACCTTATGAACGAGGTGAGCGAACAAGCCAAAGCTTCGCCTCGTTTGAGAATGAACTATAACTTCCACAAAAGCCTTGACGAGAAGTGCCATCGTATGCTCAATGCCGTTGAACCCGGCACGGAGATACCCATCCACCGCCACCCCACGAAAGACGAGACCTTCGTTATCCTGAAAGGCAAAGTAAAAGTCACCACCTACAACAATAAAGGAGAACTGCAAGATTTCGCCATCCTCTGCCATGAGAATTGTTTATATGGAGTGAATATCCCTAAGAATGTTTGGCACACGATTGAGGCCATAGAATCCTCTATGCTGTTCGAGTGTAAGGAGGGACCTTTCGTGCCGCATGAAGTGGAAGGGATTTTGGTGTTAAAATAACTATATGTTAAAAGTAAGATTAAAAACATTTCAATCAGGCTGTGGTGATTGCATATTCTTCATGATCGATGGTGATGAGGGAAGGTATGCAGTAATGATAGATTGTGGTTTTTTCTCTGATGAAATAAAAAACTTCGTCACAAATACACTGTGTTATCATATTGATCTCCTTATAATAACACATATTGATGAAGACCATATCCTTGGTGTGAGAGATATGCTGGAAAGTATTCCAGAACTCAAGGTCGAAGATATTTGGTTCAACAGCTATCGTAGGCCAGAGGGTACTGAAGTACCGTTGACAGAAGCCGAGAAAGTGGTGCTTGAGAGATTATTTGCAGCAAAACCAGTCGTTATCGATATGATCGGTGGAAAAATAAGCGCACCACAGGCAGTGACATTGAGCGATGCAATATTGAAGCATAAAAGTGCCAAAAATGCATGGGGAAGGAAGCAAATCAATTGTGATTGTGATGAATATAAGATAAAAGGGGACCGTTATGGAAAGTTTATCGTACTTACCCCCAGAAAAAAAGAATTAGAGGTTAT
>JAEEGF011788765.1_pt1 | contig 22565 bp, 13 predicted proteins | sample 9134171 | NCBI WGS metagenome assembly JAEEGF01 (sample SAMN16246542, study PRJNA631951) | gut metagenome | biome: gut microbiome; feature: rumen; material: AP-attached | host: Bos | place: Iran: Karaj | collected 2018-10 | reverse complement strand
CGGCCGTACCGTCTTCGACATCCCCGGCCTGCGCCAGGATCCCATCGGCCGGCCCAATGACGGCGACCCAGCCGTGCTGAAGCTCGCCTCCTCCGCCGCCCACGTGGCCGGCAAGAAGTACACCTCCAGTGAGACCCTGACCTGGATGACGGAGCACTTCCGCACCTCCCTGAGCCAGTGCAAGCCGGAGATCGACCAGATGTTCGCCTCGGGCGTCAACCATGTCTACTTCCACGGCGCCCCCTATTCCCCGAAGGGTGCGGAGTTCCCGGGCTGGTTGTTCTACGCCTCCATCAACATGTCCCCGACCGGCGGCATGTGGAAGGACGCCCCCGCGCTGTTCAAGTACATCGAGCGCTGCCAGGCCTTCCTGACCGCAGGCACCCCCGACAGCGACTTCTATCTCTATTTCCCGGTCTATGACCTGTGGAGCAGCCGCACGCAGACGGCCTACATGATGTTCGACATCCACTCCATGGGCCGCACCATGCCGGATGTCAAGGCTGCGATGAACGGCATCGTGGCGGCCGGCTTCGACGCCGACTACATCTCCGACAAGCAGCTGCTCGAGCACGAGATCGACAAGCCCGTGATCGTGCCCGCCACGCAGCTGATGCCCGTCGAGACCGTCAAGCGGCTCGCCGAGCTGAAGAAGCAGGGAGTGCCCGTGTACATCATCGGCAACCTGCCCCAGGACGTCCCCGGCCTGCATGACCTCGCCGCGCGCCGCAAGGAGTTCAAGAAGGCCGTGAAGGGCCTGGGCAAGGCCACGACCATCGAGAAGGTCTTCGCCGCCTACAAGCCCGAGACCTTCAAGAGCGAGCTGGGCGGCCAGATGATCCGCCGTCGCAACGAAGCGGGCGGCTGGAACTATTTCGCCGCCATGCTCAAGGACAACGCCGTGGACGGCTGGGTCAAGCTCGCCACGCCGGCCGCCGCCGCCATGCTATACGACGCCGTGTCCGGCACCTCCGGCCGCGCCCAGGTGCGCAAGGCCGCCGACGGCTGCGCAGAGATCCGCCTGCAGCTCCAGCCCGGCCAGTCCATCCTCATCAAGACCTTCCCGGGCGCCATCGAGGCCCCGGACTGGAAGTATGCCGCCGCCTGCGGCGAGCCCGTAGCCATCGACCGTGCCTGGAACATCAGCTTCCCGGAGAGCGATCCCGAGATCAAGGGCAACTTCTTCACCGACAAGCCGCAGGACTGGACCAAGCTGCGCAACGACGCCGCCAAGGTCAACTTCGCCACGGCCCTGTACTCCTCCGCCATCGACCTCCTGCATCCCGAGGAGGCTGACGAGTGGATCCTAGACCTGGGCGACGTGCGCGAGAGCGCCCGCGTGGTCATCAACGGCGAGGAGGTCGGCACCGTCTGGTGCGTGCCGTTCCGCATTCCGGTCGGCAAGTACCTCAAGCCCGGCATCAACCTGCTGGAGGTCTACGTGACCAACCTGCAGTCCAACCGCATCGCCGACTTCGACCGCCGCGGGGTGAAGTGGCGCATCTTCAAGGACGCCAACGTCAACACCCTCGGTCCCCGCACCTTCGAGAAGTGGGAGACGGACCCGTCCGGCCTCTGCTCCGAGGTCAACCTCATCCCGGTCCACTTCGACGTCCCCTCCTCCGAGGAGGTCATCGCCCAGGCCCGCCGGGTCAACGACTACTTCATGCACAAGTACCCCGACCCGCTCCGCGTGGTCCCGTTCCCGTCCCGCCGCAAGGTCTATGAGGGCAACATCTGGACGCGCGGCGTCTACTACGAAGGCCTGATGGCCCTCTACTCCGTGGACCCGCAGCAGCGCTACCTCGACTACACGATGGACTGGGGCGACAAGTTCGAATGGAACATGCGCAACGGCCAGACGCTCACGCGCAATGCCGACAACTACTGCTGCTCCCAGGCCTACATCGACATGTACCGCATCTACGGGGAGGAGAAGATGATCGCCAATGTCACGAAGTGCATGGAGAACATCCTCGCCTCCGAGGAGGCCGTCGCCGACTGGACCTGGATCGACGCCATCCAGATGGGCATGCCCGTGCTCATCAAGTACGGCGTGACCATGAACAAGCCGGAGTACTTCGAGAAGGCATGGCAGATGTACAACTGGTCCCGCGAGCGCTTCCTCAATAAGGAAGAGGGCCTGTGGTGGCGCGACAAGGACTTCTGCCCGCCCTACAAGACCCCCAACGGCAAGGACTGCTACTGGGGCCGCGGCAACGGCTGGGTGATCGCCGCCTTCGTGCGCGTGCTCAGCGAGCTCCCCGCCAACGATCCGCACCGCGCCGTCTATGAGCAGGACTTCCTCGACTTCTGCAAGGCCATCATCAAGTACCAGCGAGCCGACGGCACCTGGAACCCGTCCATCGCCGATCCCGACGACTTCGGCGGTCCGGAAGCCACCGGCACCTCGCTCTTCCTGTACGGCCTGGCCTGGGGTCTCAATACCGGCAGGCTCGACGCGGAGACCTACCTCCCCGTCGTCGAACGCGGCTGGAACGGCCTCAACCGTGTCTGCATCCATCCCAGCGGCTTCATCGGCTACTCCCAGGGCTCCGGCAAGGAGCCGAAGGAGGCCCAGCCCGTGACCTACGACCGCATCCCCGACTTCGAGGATTTCGGCACAGGATGTTACTTGCTTGCAGCGTCCGAAGTGAGTAAACTGCACAAGTAGTCAATTATTCAGACATTCTTGGAAATCCCGGACGGAAATCCGGGATTTCTTTGTATATTTGTATGATATCGGATATTAACGACAAAACATACTAAAACTATCTCAACAAACAACTCTATGGCTAAAGAAAAGAAATTCATCACCTGTGATGGTAACCAGGCAGCGTCGAACATCGCTTACCTGTTCAGCGAGCACGCTGCCATTTACCCCATTACGCCGTCTTCCACGATGGCGGAGAACGTGGACGAATGGGCTGCCCACGGCAAGAAGAACCTTTGGGGCGAGACCGTCAAGGTCACCGAGATGCAGAGTGAGGCCGGCGCCGCCGGTGCCGTACACGGCTCCCTGCAGGCCGGCGCGCTGACGACCACCTTCACCGCCTCCCAGGGTCTCCTCCTGATGATTCCGAATATGTACAAGATCGCCGGCGAGATGCTTCCGGCCGTCTTCCACGTGTCCGCACGTGCCCTGGCGTCCCATGCCCTCTCCATCTTCGGCGACCACCAGGACGTGATGGCCTGCCGCCAGACCGGCTTCGCGATGCTCGCTTCCAGCTCCGTACAGGAAGCCCAGGACATCGCCGCCGTGGCGCATCTTTCCGCCATCAAGTCCTCCCTGCCGTTCCTGCACTTCTTCGACGGTTTCCGCACCTCCCACGAGATCCAGAAGATCGAAGCCATCGACGAGGCCGAGCTGAAGAAGATGGTCAGCGACAAGGCACTTGAGAATTTCCGCACCCGCGCGCTCAACCCGGACTCCCCCGTCACCCGCGGTACCGCGCAGAACGCCGACGTGTACTTCCAGGCCGTCGAGTCCCGCAACCAGGTCTATGATGCCGTTCCGGACATCGTGGCCCGCTACATGGGCGAGATCAGCGAGCTGACCGGCCGCACCTACCGCCCGTTCGAGTACTACGGCGCCAAGGATGCCGAGTGCGTGATCGTCGCCATGGGATCCGTCACCGAGACCATCAAGGAGACCATCGACTACCTCGCCGCGCAGGGCCGCAAGTACGGCGTCGTGACGGTACACCTCTACCGTCCTTTCTCCGAGAAATACTTCCTCCGCGTGATCCCCAAGACGGTCAAGAAGATCGCCGTCCTGGACCGCACCAAGGAGCCCGGCGCCCCGGGCGAGCCGCTCTACCTCGACGTCCGCGCCATCTACCAGGGCCGCGAGAACGCCCCGCTGGTGATCGGCGGCCGCTACGGCCTCTCCTCCAAGGACACGACGCCGGCCCAGATCGTCGCCGTCTACGACAACCTTGAGCGCAAGGCCCCGAAGGCCGACTTCACCATCGGCATCGTGGATGACGTGACCTTCAAGAGCCTCCCGACCAAGGGAGAGATCTCCATCGTGAAGAAGGGCACCACCGAGTGCAAGTTCTACGGCCTCGGCTCCGACGGCACCGTCGGCGCCAACAAGAACACGATCAAGATCATCGGCACGCACACCGACCTCTACAGCCAGGCCTACTTCGACTACGACTCCAAGAAGTCCGGCGGCTACACCTGCTCGCACCTCCGCTTCGGCAAGAAGCCGATCAAGGCCCCGTACCTGGTGGGTACCCCGGATTTCGTGGCCTGCCACGTCCCGTCCTACCTGGAGAAATACGACGTCCTCAAGGGCATCAAGGAGGGCGGCAGCTTCCTGCTCAACTCCCTCTGGAACGAGGAGGAGACCATCAAGCGCATCCCTGACGCCGTCAAGGCCGTGATCGGACGCAAGAAGATCAAGCTCTACATCATCAACGCCACCAAGATCGCCCAGGAGATCGGCCTCGGCGGACGCACCAACACGATCCTCCAGAGCGCCTTCTTCCGCATCACCGGCATCATCCCGGTGGACGACGCCATCAAGTACATGAAGGACGCCGCCCTCAAGTCCTACGGCAAGAAGGGCGAGAACGTCGTCAACATGAACTACGCGGCCATCGACCGCGGCGGCGAGTACACGCAGGTGCACGTCCCCGCCGAGTGGGCCGACATCAACGCCAAGTTCACGAACCCGAACGCCGGCCGCCTCGCGACCCCGTTCGTCAAGGAGATTGCCGACGTGGTCAACGCCCAGGCCGGCGACACCCTCCCGGTGAGCGCGTTCCTCCCCTACCAGGACGGTACGATGCCTGCCGGCACCGCCGCTTATGAGAAGCGCGGCGTGGCCGTCAACGTGCCTGTCTGGGACGCCTCCAAGTGTATCCAGTGCAACACCTGCGCCTTCGTCTGCCCGCACGCCGCCATCCGTCCGTTCCTGCTGACCGACGAGGAGGCCGCCGCTGCCGCCGCCCAGGGCGTCAAGCTCACCGACGGCAAGGCCAACCTCAAGGAGTACAAGTACGCCCTCGCCGTGTCCGTGGCAGACTGTACCGGTTGCGGCAACTGCGTGGATGTCTGTCTGGCCAAGGACAAGGCCCTCGCCATGGAGCCTTACATGGACCACGAGGCCGACCAGGCCGCCTTCGACTGGCTCAACGCCAAGGTGGGCTACAAGACCCCGTCCGATCCCAAGTCCAACATGAAGGCCGCCCAGTTCGCCCAGCCGCTGTTCGAGTACTCCGGCGCCTGCGCAGGTTGCGGCGAGACCCCGTACATCAAGAACATCACCCAGCTGTTCGGCGACCACATGATGATCGCGAACGCCACGGGCTGCTCCTCCATCTACGGCGCCTCCTTCCCTGCCTCCCCGTACTGCACCGACGCCCAGGGCCACGGCCCGGCCTGGCAGAACTCCCTGTTCGAGGACTTCTGCGAGTTCGGTCTCGGCATGCACCTCGGTTCCGACCGCATCCGCGAGACGGTCGAGTCCCTGATGAAGAAGGGCCTGGAGTGCGAATGCTGCTCCGACGAGATCAAGGGTCTCTTCAAGACCTGGCTCGACAACAAGAAGGATTACGCATGCACGCGCGAGGTGGCCGACAAGCTCGTCCCGCTGATGGAAGCCTGCGGATGCGACATCTGCAAGTCCCTCCTCCAGCTGAAGGCCTTCATCCCGACCCGCAGCCAGTGGATCTTCGGCGGTGACGGTGCCTCCTACGACATCGGCTACGGCGGACTCGACCACGTCCTCGCCAGCGGCGAGAACGTCAACATCCTCGTGCTCGACACCGAGGTCTACTCCAACACCGGCGGACAGTCCTCCAAGGCCACCCCGGTCGGCGCGATCGCCAAGTTCGCCGCCTCCGGCAAGAAGATCCGCAAGAAGGATCTCGGCATGATGGCCATCAGCTACGGCTACGTCTACGTGGCCCAGGTGGCCATGGGCGCCAGCCCGGTCCAGTACATGAACGCCATCAAGGAAGCCGAAGCCTACGACGGCCCGTCCCTGATCATCGCCTACGCCCCGTGTATCAACCACGGCCTCAAGGCAGGCATGGGCCTGAGCCAGAAGGAGGAGAAGCTCGCCGTCGAGTGCGGCTACTGGCACCTGTACCGCTACAACCCGATGCTTGAGGAGCAGGGCAAGAACCCGTTCACGCTCGACTCCAAGGAGCCGGATTGGAGCAAGTTCCAGGACTTCCTGAAGGGCGAGGTCCGCTTCGCGTCCCTCTACAAACTCTTCCCGGAGAGCGCCGGTGAGCTGCTCGCCAAGACCGAGGAGTTTGCGAAGGTCCGTCTCGGAACCTACAAGCGCCTGGCCGGAAAAGAATAAATTATTTTCAAATTTCGAAAATAGATTATTGTTTTTCGATAAACTTTGATTATCTTTGCTGCTGAAACATAGTTTTTCGTATCTTTGTGCGTCTGACTATGGAAACAAGCAAGGACATCAATGAAGAACATGAAAAGATTACTCATCCTTGCAGCAGCGCTCTTCAGCGCTGCTGCTTTGGGAAACGCCCAGCAGATGCAGGCGCTCCCCAACGACCCTGCGACCCGTATCGGCAAGCTCGATAACGGTCTGACCTATTACATCCGTCACAACGACAAGCCCGCCCAGCGGGCCGAGTTCTACCTGGCGACCGACGTCGGCGCCCTGCAGGAAGCCCCCGACCAGGACGGTCTGGCCCACTTCCTGGAGCATATGTGCTTCAACGGCACCAAGAATTTCCCCGGCAAGGGGATCCTCAACTGGCTGGAGAGCATCGGCGCCTCCTTCGGCGGCAACGTCAACGCCTCCACGGGCGTCGAGCAGACCATCTACCTGCTCAACAACATCCCGCTGGTGCGTCCCACCGTCGTGGACACCTGCATCCTCATCATGCACGACTACTCCCACTTCGTGACCTGCGACCCGGAGGAGATCGACAAGGAGCGCGGCGTGATCCTCGAGGAGAAGCGTTCCCGCAACAACGCCCAGTGGCGCTTGCGCGAAGCCAGCGGCCCGTACCTCTATAATAATACGAAGTACGCCACCACGAGCATCATCGGCACCGAGGAGAACCTCAAGAACTTCAAGCCCGAGAGCCTCACGAACTTCTACCATACCTGGTACCGTCCGGACATGCAGGCCCTGATCGTCGTGGGCGACATCGACGTGGACTACGTGGAGAACTGCATCAAGCGGACCTTCGCGGACATCCCCGCCCCAGTCAACCCCAGGCAGAAGGACGTCATCGCCATCCCGGACAACGCTGAGCCCGCCATCGGCATCCTCACCGACCCGGAGATGAGCAACACCGCCGTCGTGACCTACTGGCGCTCCGAGGCCACGCCCGAGGAGCTCAACAACACGCCTGTCCGCCTGATGACCGACCTCGTGCTTGACATCGTGTCCAATGCGATGAACGAGCGCTTCGAGGAGATCGCCGCGAAGCCGGACGCCCCCTTCATCATGGGTGGTTTCGGCTACGGCAACCTCTGCGAGACGGCCGACGTGGTGATGACCCAGGTAGCCAGCAAGGACGGCACCGCCCTGCCCGCCTTCGCGGCAGGCCTGCTGGAGGCGGAGAAGCTCCGCCGCTTCGGCCTGACCGACGGCGAGGTCGAGCGCGCCAAGTCCGAGATCCTCTCGCAGTATGAGACGGCCGCCAAGCAGGCCGACACCCGCAAGAACTCCGAGTTCGTGATGCCGATGATCAGCCACTTCTTCGACAACCAGGCCTTCATGGACCCGCAGATGGAGTACCAGGTCGTCCAGGCCGTCTTGCAGCAGCTCTCCGCCCCGGTCATCAACCAGCTGGCCCAGCAGATCATCACGCGCGAAAACATGGTCGTGATCTACCAGGCTCCTGAGAAGGAGGGTCTGACGCACCCCACCGCCGAGCAGATCAAGGCCATCATCGACCAGGTCGAGAACGCCCAGATCGAGCAGGCCGCCGGCGAGGATATCCCCGAGGCCTTCCTCGATCCTGCGACGCTCAAGGGCAGCAAGGCCTCCAAGGCCAAGCCCTACGCCCACGGCGCCCAGACCTACAAGCTCCGCAACGGAGTCAACGTCTACCTGCTCCCGACCGACTATGAGAAGGACCGTATCAGCTTCAGCCTCTTCAAGAACGGCGGACGCAGCCTGCTCTCTGACGAGGAGCTCTATTCCTTCGACTCCAATGTGTGGTCGCTGTACCAGCAGAGCACCGGTGTGGCCGGATTCCCTGCTACGACCGTCCGCAAGATGCTTGCCGGCAAACAGCTCTCCGTCGCTCCGTTCATCAACGAGTACACGCACGGCATCAACGGCAGCACCACGCCCAAGGACCTTGAGACCGCCCTGCAGCTTGCATTCCTCTACTTCACCGAGCCCCGCTTCGACGAAGCCGAATACAAACAAGGCATGAGCCAGATCGAGACCGTCCTGCCGAACCTCGTGAGCCAGTCCAACTACAAGCTCAACAAGGCCATGCTCGACTATCTCTATGACAGCCCGCGCCGCTTCATGATCAGCCCCGAGTCCTTCGCCAAGGCTGACCTCGCCACCCTGGAGAACGGCTACAAGCGCCTGTTCAACGACGCGGCCGGAGCCAGCCTCATGATTGTCGGTGACTTCGACCCCGCCGAGGTGACGGCCCTGGTCAGCAAGTATGCCGGTTCCTTGCCGAAGGGCAAGAAAGCCCCTGTCGCCACCTACCGCGGCGACGGCATCACGAGCGCCAACCGCGAGTTCGACTTCAAGGCCCAGATGGCCACGCCGATGGTCACCGTGCTGCAGGTCTACAACGCGAACAAGCCTTACTCCGTAGAAGCCGACGCCAGCATGGATGCCCTCTCCTACATCCTCGACATGATCTACACCGAGACCCTCCGCGAGGACGAAGGCGGCACCTATGGCGCCAGCAGCTCCGCCGGTGTCTCCAACAAACCTGACGAGCACCATACGATGCAGGTGGTCTTCCAGACCAATGTCGAATCCGCCGACAAGCTCCGCCAGCTTGCGAAGAGCGCGTTCGAGGACCTGGCCAAGAACGGCCCCGATCCCGAGAAGTTCGACAAGACCGTCAAGAACCTCCAGAAGAACATCCCGGAGGACCGCCAGCGCAACGCTTACTGGAGCAGCATGCTCAGCCAGTCCATCCTCTACGGCATCGACTACGACAAGGAGTACGAGGCAGCCGTGAACGCCCTGACCCCCGAGAAGGTCCGCGCAGCAGCCCAGGAGCTGCTCGACGGCAACTTCGTCGAGATCGTCATGCGCCCCGAATAGGCTGGGACGAAAGCTGGAAAGACTGATTTTTATCCCCACAAAACACCGGTTTGCCCGCCAAACCGGTGTTTTGTCACTTTTTTCGCCCGCCATTCCCACTTCTTTGCCGGGGCACACGCGAGGCTGTACCTTTGCATCCCGAAAACCAAAAATGAAAAACAAGGATATGTACAACCTCACCCAAAAAGACAGTTTCCTGCGCCGCTTCGAACAGTCCGTCAAGGAGTGCTGGAACAAGACCGCCCTCGTCGAATTCAACCAGGAAGGCATCACCTATGGTGAACTCGCCGCCGAACTCGAGAAGACCGTCCTCTGGTGGAGGGCCGCCGGGCTCCTCCCCGGTGACAAGGTCGCCATCAACGCCCGCTCCAGCGCCAACTGGGCCAAGACCTTCTTCGCCGCCCAGACAGGCGGGTTCGTGGCCGTACAGCTCTTCAACGGTTTCACCCCTGCCGACACCATGCATCTGGTCGACCATTCCGACAGCCGCATCCTCTATACAGAAAAGGCCATCTTCGAGAAAATGGACTTCGAGGCCATGCCGAAGCTGCTCGGTGCCATCGACACCAAGAGCGGCGAGCTGCTGGCCGCCCGGGGAGACTTCGCCAAGGTCTACGAAAGCCGTGAAGCCGGCTTCACCGCGGCCCATCCCGCCGGTCTCCGCCGGGAAGACGTGCAATACCCCGACCGGCCGCTGGATGAACTCTGCGCCCTGATGTACACCTCCGGCTCGACCGGGAACCCGAAGGGCGTGATGATCTCCGTCCGCAACTTCAGCTCCAACATCCAGCTGATTCCCATCCATTTCCCCTACAAACGGGATGATAACTACGTGAGCGTCCTCCCCTATGCCCATATCTTCGGCCTGGTCTACGACCTGATGGCCCCGCTCTGTTACGGGATGACCCTCTGCATCCTCTACGTCCCGCCGGTGCCGGCCTACCTCAAGCCCGCCCTGCGCGAATACAAGCCCTATGTCTTTTTCGCCGTCCCCCTCATCATCAACAAGATGATCGACGACACCATCGGAGAATTCATCCACAGCAAGAGCGGCGCCGCCAAGCTGGCCGACTACCGCAACAACCCCGACTTCTGCGAAGCCCTGCGCACCATCTTCATGAACGCCTTCGGCGGCCGCCTCGGCCTGATGATCACGGGCGGGGCAGCCATGCCCGAGCAGCTTGAGCGGCTCTTCCTCGAACAGCTCAAGGTTCCTTTCGTGACGGGTTACGGCATGACCGAGTGCACCCCGACCATCACCCTGGGCCACAAGGAGACCTATGTGATGAAAGAGTGCGGCGAGCCCGTCCCCGAGGGGATCGAGCTGAAGATCGACTCCCCGGACCCGCACAAGGTCGCAGGCGAGGTCCTGGTCCGCGGACACGTCGTCTTCACCGGCTACTACAAGAATCCCGAAGCCACCCGCGCCGTCTTCACCGACGACGGCTGGTTCCGCACCGGGGACCTCGGCACCGTCGACGGGATCGGGCGCGTCTTCCTCGTGGGGCGCAGCAAGAGCATGATCCTCGGCACCAACGGCCAGAACATCTTCCCGGAAGAGATCGAGGTCGTCCTCAACCAGCTCCCCTACGTCCAGGAATCCATCGTGGTCGGACGCGGCGGACAGCTGACAGCGCTGATCGTGCCCAACCAGAACCAGCTGGCAGACAACCACATCGACTCCGATACGCTCAAGAGCATCATGGACGGCAACCTGACGACCCTCAACGAGAAGATCCCTTCCTACGCCAGCGTCCGCAGGTATGAGCTGCAGTTCGAACCCTTCTCGAAGACCCCGAAAGGCAGCATCAAGCGGTTCATGTACAAATAGCCATTTTGGTTTGGAAAAGAATAATCCTTACCTTTGCAGCGCCCCGCATCCCAGGAAGCGGGACGCTGTTTTGTGTTACGAAAACGTGTAAACAACTGAGACCATGAAACTGAAAATCGTCGTCCTCGCCAAGCAGGTGCCCGATACCCGGAATGTGGGGAAGGATGCGATGACCCCGGAAGGGACCGTCAACCGCGCCGCACTGCCTGCCATCTTCAATCCAGACGACCTCAATGCCCTCGAACAGGCCCTGCGCCTGAAAGAATCGAACCCCGGCTCCACGGTGGGAGTCCTGACGATGGGTCCGCCCCGTGCGGGGGAGATCATCCGCCAGGGACTCTTCCGCGGCGCAGATACAGGCTGGCTCCTGACTGACCGGCTCTTCGCCGGCGCCGACACGCTGGCCACTTCCTATGCCCTCGCCACGGCCATCCGCAAGATCGGTGACGTCGACGTCGTGATCGGCGGACGCCAGGCCATCGACGGCGACACCGCCCAGGTCGGCCCCCAGGTCGCCCAGAAACTGGGCCTGAACCAGGTGACCTACGCCGAGGAGATCCTCGGGATCGCGGACGGCAAGGCCACGATCCGCCGCCACATCGACGGCGGCACGGAGACCGTCGAGGCTCCCCTGCCGCTGCTCGTGACCGTGAACGGGAGCGCCGCGCCCTGCCGCCCGCAGAACGCGAAACTCGTCATGAAATACAAGCGCACCGAGGCACCGGTGACCTGGAGCGTCGCCGACATCGACGGCGACCCCGCGCAGTGCGGCCTCGCCGGCTCGCCTACGAAGGTCAAGTCCGTCGAGAACATCGTCTTCCAGGCCAAGGAGAGCAAGACCCTCACGGCCTCGGACGCCGACGTCGAAGGACTCGTCAAGGAATTGCTTGCAGAAAAAATAATTGGCTGATGACTATGGACAACGTATTTGTATATTGCGAGACGGAAGGCGCACAGGTCGCCGAAGTGTCCCAGGAACTGCTCACCAAGGGCCGCAAGCTGGCGGACGAGCTCGGTGTCGAGCTCCACGCCATCGCCGCCGGAGCCGGACTGAGGGGAAAGGTCGAAGAGCAGATCCTCCCCTACGGCGTGGACAAACTCTTCGTCTTCGACGACCCCGTCCTTTTCCCCTATACCTCCGCTCCCCACACCGACATCCTCGTCGGCCTGTTCCGGGAGGAGCAACCCCAGATCTGCCTAATGGGCGCGACGGTCATCGGCCGCGACCTGGGGCCGCGGGTTTCCTCGTCGCTGACCAGCGGCCTGACCGCCGACTGCACCCAGCTGGAGATCGGCTCCTACACCGAAGCCAAGAGCGGCCGGGAATTCAAGAACCTCCTGTACCAGATCCGCCCCGCCTTCGGCGGCAACATCGTAGCGACCATCGTGAATCCCGAGCACCGGCCCCAGATGGCCACGGTCCGCTCGGGCGTCATGCAGAAAGCCGTCTATGCAGGCAGCGCCCGCAGGGAGGTCGTCTATCCCGAGGTCAGCAAGTATGTCAGCCCCGAGGCCTGCGTGGTCAAGGTCCTCGACCACCACGTCGAGGCCGCCAGGCACAACCTCAAGGGCGCCCCGATCGTCGTGGCCGGCGGCTACGGCATGGGCAGCAAAGAAGGCTTCGACACCCTGTTCGAACTCGCGAAGGTCCTCCACGCGGAGGTCGGCGCCAGCCGCGCCGCCGTCGACGCGGGCTTCTGCGAGTCCGACCGCCAGATCGGCCAGACCGGCGTCACGGTCCACCCGAAGGTCTACATCGCCTGCGGCATCAGCGGACAGATCCAGCACATCGCCGGCATGCAGGACAGCAAGATCATCATCAGCATCAACAGCGATCCGGACGCCCCGATCAACCAGATCGCGGACTACGTCATCACGGGCACCGTCGAAGAAGTCGTCCCGAAGCTCATCAAGTATTACAAAAAGAACAGCAAGTAACCATGGCAAACTACTATACGGACCATCCCGAAATCGCTTTCTACCTGCAGGACCCGCTGATGCGCCGCATCACGGAACTGCGCGAGAAGGGTTTCAGCGAGAGCGAGGAGTATGACTACGCCCCCGTGGACCACGAGGACTGCATCGAGAACTACAACTGCCTGCTGGAGATCGTCGGAGACGTGGCGGCCAATATCATCGAGCCCAATTCCGAGAGCGTCGACCTCGAAGGCCCGCACCTGGAGAACGGCCGCATGAAGTATGCGTCCAAGACGCTCGAGAACCTCGAGGCCACCCGCAAGGCCGGCCTCTGGGGCATCACGATGCCGCGCCGCTACGGCGGGCTCAACTGCCCGGCCGTGGTCTTCTCCATGGCGAGCGAGATCATTTCCGCAGCGGACGCCGGTTTCCAGAACATCTGGAGCCTGCAGAGCTGTGCGGAGACCCTGTATGAATTCGGCAGCGAAGACCAGCGCGAGCGTTTCATCCCGCGCATCTGCGCAGGCGAGACCATGTCCATGGACCTGACCGAACCCGACGCGGGTTCCGACCTGCAGCGCGTCATGCTCAAGGCCACCTTCGACGAGAAGGAGAACTGCTGGCGGCTCAACGGCGTCAAGCGCTTCATCACCAACGGCGACTCCGACGTCCACCTGGTCCTCGCGCGCAGCGAGGAGGGCACCCGCGACGGCCGCGGCCTGTCGATGTTCATCTACGACAAGCGCCAGGGCGGCGTCAACGTCCGGCACATCGAGCACAAGCTCGGCATCCACGGCTCGCCGACCTGCGAGCTCACGTACAAGGACGCGAAAGCCGAGCTCTGCGGCAGCACGCGCCTCGGCCTGATCAAGTACGTCATGGCCCTGATGAACGGCGCCCGCCTCGGCATCGCCGCCCAGAGCACCGGTCTCAGCCAGGAAGCCCTGAACGAAGCCCGGGCCTACGCCGCCGTCCGCGCTCAGTTCGGCCAGACCATCGAGCATTTCCCGGGTGTCTACGACATGCTGAGCCGGATGAAGGCCAAACTCGACGCCAGCCGCGCGCTCCTCTACAAGACCGCCTCCTACGTGGACGTGTACAAGGCCCTCGAGGACATCGAGCGCTGCGGGACCAAGCTCACGCCCGAGCAGCGCCAGGAGTGCAAGAAATACACCCGGCTCGCGGACGCCCTCACGCCGATCTGCAAGGGCATGACCTCGGAATACGCCAACCAGAACGCCTACGATGCGGTCTCCGTCCACGGCGGTTCCGGCTTCATCATGGAATACAAGTGCCAGCGCCTCATGCGCGACGCGCGTATCTTCTCTATTTACGAGGGTACGACGCAGCTGCAGGTGGTCGCCGCCGCCCGCTACATCTTCAACGGCACCTACGCGGGGATCATCCGCGAGATGCTCGCAGAGGAAACCGCCCCGGCATTCGCCTCCCTCAAGGACCGTGTCTCCGCCCTGGCGGACCGTTACGAGAAGGCCATCGAGGCCGTCAAGGCCCTGGAGAACCAGGAAGCCCAGGACTTCCTCGCCCGCAGGCTGTACGACATGACCGGCGAGATCCTCATGTCCCTGCTCCTGCTGCACGACGCCTCCCTCGCCCCGGACCTGTTCGGCGACAGCGCCCGCGTCTATGTCCAGATGACAGAAGAAAATGTTATCGGGAAGGCCGCTTACATCGAACACTTCTCCCTGAAAGACCTGCCTGCTTTCCGCGTTGTGAAAGAATAAGGTCGGATTAATATCCGCGATATTTTATTTAATATCCGAGTCGTTTCTGGAAAAGAACCGGCTCGGATATTAAAGTTTTTGTTATCTTTGTAGATAAGCAAAGATTATTCAAGGATGTTTGAAGATTTCAGATTGAGGGTTTTCGCACAGGTCGCCGAACTCGGCAGCTTCACGGCCGCCGCCAAGGCCCTGGGCGTCAGCCAGCCGGCCATCAGCCAGCACATCGCCGAACTGGAGAAGTTCGCAGGCGGCAAACTGTTCGAACGCAAACGCGGCAACGTGACCCTGACGGAACGCGGCCGCCTCTTCCGGGCGCAGAGCGCGCGCGTCCTCGAGGAATACCGCATCCTGGACAGCACCTTCCGCGAGCCGGAGAGCATCCTCATCAAGGGGGTCCTGCACGAAGGGCGCAAGACCAACATCCTCATCCGCAAAGACCGCTTCGAGGACCTCGACGCCCCGGCCGACACCCCGGTCGACCGCGTCATCGAAGCCGACGGCATGGCCATCCTCCCCTCTTTCTTCAACACGCACACCCACGCCGCCATGACCCTGATGCGCGGCTACGCAGACGACCTCCCGCTGCAGGAGTGGCTCGAAGAGCACGTATGGCCCTTCGAGAACAACCTCCTGCCCGAGGACATCCGCCACGGCAACGAACTGGCCATCAAGGAGATGACCGCTTCCGGAAGCACCTTCTTCTCCGACATGTACTTCGATTTCGAGGAGTGCGTGGCGGCCGTCGAGGCCTCCGGCCTGCGGGCCGCCATCGGCATCACCCTGCTGGACGGCCATCCCAAGGCGCAGACCGAAGCCATCAAGGATTATATCAAGAACTGGACGGATCCCACCCACGGGCGCATCCAGCTGGTGATGGCCCCGCATTCCGTCTACACGGTCAGCCCCGAGCGGCTCAAGCGCGCCGCCAACTTCGCCCGCAAGAACGGCCTGCTCCTCCACATCCATGTCTCCGAGACCCGCAAGGAAGTCGAGGACTGCATCCGCGACCACGGCACGACCCCGGTCCGCTACCTCGACAAGCTCGGTTTCCTCGGACAGGACGTGATCGCCGCGCACTGCGTCCACGTGGACGCCGAGGAGTGGAAGATCCTCGCCCGGCGCGGCGTGACCGTGGCCCACTGCCCCTGTTCCAACATGAAACTCGGCAGCGGCCGCATCCCCTACGAGCTCGCGCTCGAGTCCGGCTGCCGCATCACGCTCGGCACGGACGGCGTCTCGTCCAACAACAACCTCGACCTGCGCGAGGAGATGAAATTCGCGGCCCTGCTGGCCAAGCTGGGCGGGGACACCTCCCTGCTCCCCGCCGGCGAAGTCTTCCGCTGGGCCACGAAAAACGGCGCCGATTTCTTCGGAATCGACGCCGGTGAGATCGCTGCCGGCAAGCAGGCGGACGCGCTGTTGGTGGACCTGGGAGCGCCGTGCATGCAGCCGCTCCATAACCTGGTCTCCAACTGGGTCTATTCCGCTGACACCTCGTGCATCAAGCACGTCCTCTGTGCCGGAAGGGTCCTGAAATAGTGTTTTTTGCAAAAGATTGAATAACAGTTATTTATAGAAATTAACCGACCTGAAATCAGGCCGGTTAATTTTAATAAACTGTTTAATATCAATCCGTTGAATAAAACAGCTACTTCGGCAGTCGGGCGTTGAGCCAGCGCTCGAGCGCCTGCGAGAAGACGGCCCGCTGGTCGCCGAGGGCGTCGCGCCCCACGGTCTCCACGGTACCGAATCCCCAGCCGTGTCCGCCGCTAGTCAGGACGTGCAGCTCGCCGCTCACGCCGCAGCGCTGCATCGCCTGGAAGTAGCGGATGCTGTTCTCCGGCGGGACGGCACGGTCATCCGCGCTGCACACCAGGAAGGCGGGCGGGGTCTGGGGCGTCACGCGCGTGTCCAGCGACCACGCCTCGACGGACTGGCGGAAGACGCGCTGGCCCAGCAGGTTGGACCGCGTCCCGGCATGGGTGGTGAACTCCTCGAGGGTGATGACCGGGTAGACGAGCACGGAGAAATCCGGCCGCGTGGTCTCGTCCACGAAGAGCGTGGAGGCCGAGGCCGCCAGGTGTCCGCCGGCGGAGAAGCCCATCACGCCGATCTGCTTCACACCCCACTCCGCAGCATGGGCGCGGCAGTAGCGGAACGCGTTCTGCACGTCCGTCACGGGGACGATGGAATGGCCGTTGGGCATCCGGTACAGCACCACGCAGACGGCGATGCCGCGCTGCAAGCACCAGTCGGCTGCGAGCGCGCCCTCCCCTTCATAAGAACAATAGGAGTAGCCGCCGCCCGGGCAGACGACGATCATCTGGCCGTTGCACTGCTTCGGCAGGAAGATCTCGATCCAGGCCTGGTCGCCGATGTTGCCGTAGCGGTGGCCGCCGCGGTCCGTCACCTCGCCCGTGAGTCCGTTGGACTCCGCCGGGCCGAGGGTCACGGCGCGGTCACCCTCCACGATCCCCTTGTCCACGCCCTGTCCCTCGGGATAGAGCCGCACGCTGAGCGTTGCCTTCGGGAATTCGTAAGCAGCCGCGTCCAGAAAAAAGAAGAGGGCTGCAAGAGCCCCCCAGATAAGCCTTTTCATCGCGGATGATTATTCGGCCGGAGCGATGGCGCCCATCGGGCAGGCATCGGCGCAGGTACCGCAATCAATGCAGATGTTCGGGTCGATCGTGTAGACATCACCCTCCTGGATTGCGCCAGTCGGGCATTCACCCTGGCAAGTTCCACAAGCCACGCAGGTGTCCGGATTAATCTTGTAAGCCATATTGAAATAGAATTAGTGTGTGTTTCGGCGTGTTATTTGCATTAGCAGGGACAAAAGTAATCATTTTTTCGTAAATTTGCAGATATGAAGACAATTTTGACCATCCTGCTTGCTGCCTTCCTCGCAGCACCGATCCAGTTCGACAAGACTGTCCACGACTTTGGCGAGATCAGCACCAAGGCCGGGAAGCAGACCTGCACCTTTACCGTGACCAACGACGGCGACGAGGCCCTGTCCATCTTCGCCGTGGTTCCTTCCTGCGGATGCACCGACGTCGTGTGGCCGCGCGAGTCGATCGCCCCCGGCAAGACCGGCGTGATCACCGCCACGTACTCCAACGACGAGGGTGCGGGCACCTTCGACAAGACCCTCACCGTGTACACGTCCGCCCAGAAGAAACCGATCATCCTGCACCTCAAGGGGACTGTCACGAAGAATGCCAAGTAGCAACTACACCGACGACAACATACGCACCCTCGAAGGTGTACAGCACGTACGGATGCGCCCCGGCATGTATATCGGGCGCCTCGGCAACGGCAACAATCCCGGTGACGGCATCTATGTCCTCCTGAAGGAGATCGTGGACAACTCCATCGACGAATTCGCGATGGGGTTCGGCAAGGAAGTCCGCATCACGATCCAAGACAACCAAGTGACCGTTCGCGACTTTGGCCGCGGGATCCCCCTGGATTCCGTGGTCAAGGCCGTCAGTATACTCAACACCGGCGGCAAGTTCGACGACAAGGTCTTCAAGAAGTCCGTCGGACTCAACGGCGTGGGCACCAAGGCGGTCAATGCCCTCTCGGAGGCATTCTACGTCTGCTCCTACCGCGACGGCGAATGCTCCTGGGCGCGCTTCGAGCGCGGGGAGCTCAAGGAGAGCGGCAAGGACACCACCCATGAGAAGAACGGCACCCTCGTCACCTTCGTCCCGGACTCCATGATGTTCGGCGAATACGCCTACAACATGGACTACGTGGAGACGATGGTCAAGAACTACTCCTACCTCAAGAAGGGCCTGACCCTCAACTTCAACGGCGTCGCCTACAAGTCCGAGAACGGCCTGCTGGACCTCGTCAACGAGAACCTCAGCGAGCAGCCGCTCTATCCCCCGATCCACCTCGAAGGAGAGGACATCGAGATCGTCCTGAGCCACGGCAACGCCTACGGCGAGAACATCTCCTCCTTCGTCAACGGACAGAACACCCGCGACGGCGGCACGCACCTGGCCGCCTACCGCGAGGCCATCGCCAAGACCCTCAAGGAATTCTTCAAGAAGAACTACGACCCCGCCGACTGCCGCCAGGGCGTCGTCGGCGCCATCAGCATCCAGATCCAGGAGCCGAACTTCGAAGGCCAGACCAAGACCAAGCTCGGGTCCAACTACATGTGGGAGAAGCAGATCCACGACGAATCCGGAGCGCTCAAGACCGACATCGGCCCCACGATCCGCTCCTACGTCAACGACTTCGTGTCCAAGAACCTGGACAACTACCTCCGCATGCACAAGGAGATCGTCCCGGTGATCGAGGACAAGATCAAGGCCTCCCAGCAGGAGCGCGAGGAGATCTCCGGCATCCAGAAGAAGACCCGCGAGCGCAACAAGCGCACCAACGTCTACAACCGCAAGCTGCGCGACTGCCGCTTCCACTATAACGACAAGGTCACGGAGAAGACCCAGGAGAACATCGAGAACTCCTCCATCTTCATCACCGAGGGCGACTCCGCGAGCGGTACGATCACCAAGGCCCGCAACGCCAATTTCCAGGCTGTCTTCTCGCTGCGCGGCAAGCCGATCAACTGCTACAAGGAGAGCCGCAAGAAGGTGGCGGAGAACGAAGAACTCAACCTGCTCATCTCCGCGCTCGGCGTCGAGGACGACCTCGAGAACCTGCGCTACAACAACATCATCGTGGCCACGGATGCCGACGACGACGGCATGCACATCCGCATGCTGGTCCTGACCTTCTTCATGAAGTACTACCCCGACCTGATCCGCCGCGGCCACGTCCACATCCTCCAGACTCCCCTCTTCCGCGTACGCAACAAGAAGGAGAACCGCTACTGCTACTCCCCGGACGAGAAGGAGAAGGCCATCGCCGCCCTCAAGACCGGCGTGGAGATCACCCGCTTCAAAGGCCTGGGCGAGATCAGCTCCGACGAGTTCGTGCACTTCATCGGCCCCGACATGCGCCTGGACCTCGTGAAGCTCGCCGAGGAGGAATCCATCGCGGACATCATGTCCTTCTACATGGGCGACAACACCCTCGAGCGCCAGAACTTCATCCGCGCCAACCTCCGCTCCGAAGAAGAACTCGAAGACGTAAATATCTAATGTTTCCCCGGTCTGATTAATAGTCATTCCGGGCTTATTATTAAATAGTCATTCCGGGCATTGCTTATTAGTCATTCCGGGCATTGCTTATTAGTCATTCCGGGCTTGACCCGGAATCTCAGAACAGTTAGTTAGTATGAACCTCATCAATCTGTTCAAGAACATCCGGCCCTTCGTGCGGCCATACCGCTGGCTGGTGGTGATCACCCTGCTGCTCACCCTCATCGGCTCCTTCATGGCGCAGGTCAACGCCATCGTCCTCGACCGCACCGTCGACGCCATCAACGCGCTGATCGGCACCGATTTCACCTGGGCCCAGGCCGCCCGCATCCTCACCATCATCAGCATCGTGCTGCTGGGCAAGGAATTGTTGTCGGCCCTGATCACCTTCGCACAGAATTACTACGGCGAGCGGATGCGCATCTTCGTCTCGCGCGACCTCTCGCAGAGCGTCATCGAGAAGGTGCTGACCTTCCGCATGGCCTATTTCAACACGGACGAGAACGCCACCGGCAAGCTCCAGGCGCGTATCGACCAGGGCGTCAGCAGCCTGTCCCGCACGGTGCAGAACTTCTTCATCGACCTGCTGCCGCTCTTCACGAGCGCCCTGCTCGCACTCATCCTCATGTTCGCAGCCAACGTGTACGTGGGCCTGGTGGCCCTGGGCATCGTGCCGGTCTATTTCTGGATCACCTACCGGCAGGCGCGGCGCCTGAAAGGCTGGCGCCGGGAGATGCGCTCGCACCTCGAGACCAAAAGCCAGGGCATCAAGAACATCATCGACTCGATCAACGTCATCAAGAGCTTCAACCGCGAGCAGATCGAGGCCCAGAAACAGCTGGACATCCAGAACCAGGTCACGGAGAACCAGATGAAGACCCGCCGGGTCGCCTTCTACTACAATGGGCTCAAGAGCTTCGTCAAGCAGGTCGGCACGGTGCTGGTCATCATCCTGACGGCCTTCCTCGTGCTGAAGGAGTACCCCGGGATGACGATCGGTAAGATCATGTACCACGTGATGCTGTTCAGCAACGTCATCGCCCCGATCACGCAGCTCCAGCGCATCTTCGACGACGTCAACGACGCGCTCATCTACGCCGAGGGCTTCTTCGGCATCCTCAACTCCGAGGGCGAGGTCGAGCCGTCCGGCGACTACCGCCCGGAGCATGTCGCCGGCAAGTTCGAGCTCCGCCACGTGGACTTCACCTACCCCAACGGCAACAAGGCCCTCTACGACATCAACATGACCGTCGAGCCGGGCAAGATCACGGCGCTGGTCGGCCTCTCAGGTGCCGGCAAGAGCACGATCGTGAACCTCCTGGACAAGTTCTACACGCCCCAGACCGGCGTGATCCTGCTCGACGGAGTGGACCTGCGCGACTGGGACACGCACTACCTGCGCGACAACATCGGCCTCGTGCTGCAGAAGAACCATATTTTCGACGGCACGATCGAGGAGAACATCCGCTACGGCAAGCCCGACGCCACCTTCGAAGAGGTCAAAGACGCTGCGCGCAAGGCCTATATCTACGACCAGATCACGGCGCTACCCAAGGGCTTCCAGAACAAGGCATCCGACCTGTCCGGCGGCCAGCAGCAGCGCATCGCCATCGCCCGCATGTTCCTCAAGAACCCGCCCATCATCTTCCTCGACGAACCGACGGCTTCGCTGGACGCCATCGCCACGGAGCAGATCAAGGCCAGCATCGACGCCATCAAGAAAGACCGTACCGTGATCATGATCTCCCACTCCATCTCGCAGATCATCGACAGCGACCTGGTCTACGCCCTGCAGCAGGGCCGCGTAGAAGAGAGCGGCCACCCGGACGACGTCTACCGCGCCGGCGGCATCTACAAGCAGATCGTGGACGCCTCCGCCCGCAGCCTCAACATCGAGAAGCTCGCCCAGACCATCGACTCCGACCGCGACGGCAAGTTCTTCGACTGACAGGACACAAGTCCCGGGACTTGTTTGTTTTACAAGAAATAATTACTATCTTTGCAGCCCCTTCTTGGAAAGGGGCTTTTACTTATTATTTTAATATTAACAAAATGATCAAACAGTACGAAACCGTTTTCATTGCAACTCCCGTTTTGTCTGACATCCAGATGAAGGAAGCGGTTGCCAAGTACACCAAGCTCATCACCGACGGTGGTGGCGAGATCGTGTACGAAGAGGACTGGGGTCTCAAGCAGCTTGCGTACCCCATCCAGCACAAGACCTCAGGATTCTATTACCTGATCGAGTTCAAGGCCGATCCGCAGTTCGTGGCCAGCCTCGAGACCCAGTATCACCGTGACGAGCGCATCCTCCGCTACCTCACCGTAGCCCTCGACAAGAACGCCGTCGCTTACGCAGAGCACCGCCGCCAGACCCGCGCCGCCAAGGCTGCCGCCGCCACCGCCCCCAAGGCTGAGGAGGCTCCCGCCGCCGAGGTCGAAGCCGAAGCCGATGTCAACGAAGAATAATCAGGAGGAATCATTATGGCAAACAACAACGAAATCCGTTATCTGAACCCTCCTACCGTAGAGGTTCGCAAGAAGAAATACTGCCGCTTCAAGAAGGCCGGTATCAAGTATGTCGATTACAAGGACCCTGAGTTCCTCAAGAAGTTCCTCAACGAGCAGGGCAAGATCCTTCCCCGCCGCATCACGGGTACTTCCCTCAAGTTCCAGCGCAAGGTGGCCCAGGCCGTGAAGCGTGCCCGCTC
>JAEEGF010420025.1_pt1 | contig 22566 bp, 20 predicted proteins | sample 9134171 | NCBI WGS metagenome assembly JAEEGF01 (sample SAMN16246542, study PRJNA631951) | gut metagenome | biome: gut microbiome; feature: rumen; material: AP-attached | host: Bos | place: Iran: Karaj | collected 2018-10 | reverse complement strand
TCCTTTTCGATGTGCGCCATCGTTTCGGCGGGGATGTTCAGCTGCTCGAGTACCTTGTCGTCGCGCTCAAAGATTTTGACGGCGTACCAGCGCTGCTGCTCCTCCGGCAGACCGTGCACCACGGCTTCTTCGATATGCGCCAGCGCGTGCTCCACCGGGCCGGAGAAGGTGTGCATGGGCACGGTTTTGCCGCTTTTCGCTTCTTCAATCGCGACCTCTGCGGCCTCCATAACGCCGGTGCCCTTCAGCGCGGAGATTGCCACGACCTTGCAGCCGAGCTGTCGGCTGAGCGAGGCGGCGTCGATCTTGTCGCCGTTCTTTTTCACCACGTCCATCATGTTGACGGCCAGCACCACCGGGATGCCGAGCTCCGTCAGCTGCGTGGTCAGATACAGGTTGCGTTCGAGGTTCGTGCCGTCGATGATGTTCAGAATCGCGTCGGGCCGTTCGCCGATCAGATAGTTTCTGGCAACGACCTCTTCCAGCGTATAGGGCGAAAGCGAATAGATGCCCGGCAGGTCGGTGATGACCACGTCGTCGTGCTTTTTCAGCTTGCCTTCCTTTTTCTCGACCGTCACGCCCGGCCAGTTGCCCACGAACTGGTTGGAGCCGGTCAGCGCGTTGAACAGCGTCGTCTTGCCGCTGTTCGGGTTGCCCGCAAGGGCGATGCGTATACTCATAAGTCATTTTTCCTTTCTGTCTTCGGGACTTTGAACGATTAGCAAAAGCTAACCTCTGATTGAAAAAATAAAGCGCCGTTTATTCCACTTCGATCATTTCCGCGTCCGCCTTGCGGATGGAAAGCTCATAGCCGCGCACGGTGACTTCCACGGGGTCGCCGAGCGGCGCGACCTTGCGCACGTAAACCGGCGTGCGCCTCGTGATGCCCATGTCCATGATGCGGCGCTTGACGGCGCCTTCGCCGTGGAGCTTGACGACCGTGGCGGTTTCGCCGATGGCGACGTCTCTGAGTGTTTTCATTTGATCTGCCTCCTATCAACAAATATTTAAACCATGATTCTGCGCGCCAGCTCGCTGCTGACGGCCACGCGGCTTTCCTTGACCTTGACGATCAGGTTGCCGCTGAGCGTGCTCACCACGCACACCTCGCCGCCGATATGGAAGCCGAGGTTTTCCAGATGCTGCTTGACGTCGGGGTTCCCGCCGATCCGTTTGATGATCTGCGGCTGCCCGATTTCGGCAACGCTGAGAGGCAACATAGGCTCTCCCTCCCGTCCGCTGATATTAGCAAAAGCTAACCGATGGTCTCAAAAAATGGTTAGCGCTCCCTAACCACATTACATTATAGTTAGCAAAAGCTAATTTGTCAAGCGCTTTTGCAAAAAAAGTTGCGCGGCCAACGGCAAAAACAAAGCGCCCCGTAGTGCTGATCAGAGATCGGCCGGGGCGCGGATGATTGGCGCGTTGTCGCAGCGCCCCGCGTTCGGCGGCTTGGTTGCACCGCGAAGGGGACATTTACAGCGAATGGAAACATTGGGAATAAAAAGGAACCTCTGGGTTATGTCGCGTAGGGGTCGCCCTGCGTGGCGACCCGGAAACGACACCGATAAAAATCGTTTGCGGTTTGTCGACATGGTCTGTCGCGGTGCTTTGCAATCAATGTGTGTTTACGGCGAGTTGCACGGGCTGCCACACAGGGCAGCCCCTACGCGACAAAAGCCGAACCATGCGGCACAGCCGAAACGCGGTTTGACCGCTGCGATGTTGGCCGCGGCCGCGCCGTTTCCCTTCGCGGGCAATCATTTCCCGCAGCGCCGCGCGTTCGGCGCGTCAATTCCGCATTCCGAATCCCGCATTCCGAATTGAAAAAGCCGCCAGCGGCGGCTTTTTCTCACCCGATGCCGCAAATCTTGCAGTTGGCAAGATGCTGCTCATAGGTTTCGGCGTAGTAATAATTCATGTCAGCGTCGGTGACGAAGAAGAAATCGTTGGTGTCGGCGGGGTACAGCGCCGCGTCAATGGCGGCGATGCCCGGGCAACAGATGGCGCCCACGGGCAGGCCCTTCACCTTGTAGGTGTTGTAGCGGCCGGCGTAGACGGAGGTGTCGCCGCTCAGATAGGGCGAATTTGTGATCCGGTCGTTGACGTAGTGGATCGTCACGTCACACTGCAGCATCCCGTAGGCGGGGCTCTTCAGCCGGTTGTGCATCACGGCGGCCACCTTCGGCATCTCGTTGGGGTCGCCGGCCTCCTCCTGAATGATCGAGGCGAGCGTCACGATCTCGTCCATCGTGTAGCCCAGCTCTTTGGCGCGGGCGGCGCGCTCGTCGGTCAGCTTGCGGTTCGCGTTGGAAAGAAAGCGCGAAAGCGCCTTTTGCGCCGATTCGCCGCGATAAAAGTCATAGGTATCGGGGAAGACATAGCCCTCCAGCGCAAAGGCGCGGTCGCCGGCGTTCTTCACCGAGGCCAGGCAGGCGTAATCGTCTTTGACCGCGTCGAAGTCCTGAACGGCCGCCATGAAGTCCGCCGCGGCGCACACGCCGTTCGCCTCCAGCTTTTCGGCAATTTCCACGCTCGTGAGCCCTTCGGGGAACGTGACGCGCACCACGGGGTCGGCGGTGGTGGCGGACGTCTGCGGCGCGGCGCCGCCGTCGCCCAGCTCCTCCATCGGCTCAAGCTCGCTCCCGCAGCCGGCAAGACACGGCAGGCAAAGACAAAGGCAAAGCAGCAGCACGATCAATCGTTTCATCAGAATCGCGTCCCTTCTCGTGTTTTGTTCATTGTAGCACAAAACGCGCGGAAAAAGAAGACCGCGCGCGAAAAATTCATAAAAACGTCAGCTTTCCGGTTTTGGGGATTCCGGCAAAGCGGTTCGGAAAATTTGTCTTCAAAAACCGATTCTTTCCTGCGGAAAGCGCCCCTTTTTGTGTCGAGGGTGTAAATCTTCCGCCGCACGGACAGGAAAAATCAAAAAAGGGCTTGCAATATGGCGCCGTTTCGTATAAAATATAACAGTAAATCTTGTATACGGAGGAACAACAATATGATTTCAGCAGGCGACTTCAGAAACGGCGTGACCTTTGAAGAAGACGGCAACGTCCTTCAGGTTGTGGAATTCCAGCACGTGAAACCCGGCAAGGGCGCCGCGTTCGTGAGAACCAAGACCAAGAACGTCATCACCGGCGCGGTTGTGGAAAAGAGCTACAACCCCACGGCGAAATTCCCCACCGCCTATATTGAGCGCAAGGATATGGAGTATTCCTACAACGACGGCGATCTCTATTATTTCATGGACGGCGAAACCTACGACATGATTCCGATCAACGCTTCGGATCTGCCCGACAACTTCAAGTTCGTGAAAGAAAACATGACCTGCAAGATTTTGTCCTATAAGGGCAAGGTCTTCGGCGTGGAGCCGCCCAACTTCGTGGAGCTTCAGGTCACCAAGACCGACCCCGGCTTCAAGGGCGACACCGCCACCAACACCACCAAACCCGCCACGCTGGAGACCGGCGCGGAGATCAAGGTTCCCCTCTTCATCGACGAAGGCGAAATGATCCAGGTCGACACCAGAACCGGCGAATATCTCGGCCGCGCATAAGCGGACGCACCCAAGGAAAGGACGGTATTACCTATGTCAGTATCAGAAAAAGTTGCCTATCTCAAGGGTCTCATGGAAGGCCTTGATATCGACACCGACAAAAAAGAAGGCAAGCTCTTCACCGCGATCATCGACGCCCTCGGCGAAATTGCCGACGAGCTGGACGACCTCGGCGCCGACGTGGACGAGCTGAGCGAATACATCGAAGAAGTGGACGAAGACCTCGGCGACGTGGAAGATTTCGTCTATGATCTGGACGACGACGACGAATGCTGCTGCGACGAGTGCTGCGACGATGACGACTGCATCGAAGTGACCTGCCCGGCCTGCGGCGAAGACATCTGCATCGACTTCGACGACATCGACGACGACGGCCAGGTGGAATGCCCCTGCTGCGGCGAGACGCTGGAATTCGACATCGAAGTGGAAGACGACGACGAAGACGCCGACGAAGACAAAGACGAAGACTGATGAAAACAGACAAAGACCCGGCCCGCGAGGGGTCGGGTCTTTTTTTGCCCGCTCAGTCCGTCAGGCCCAGCGCTTCCATCGGGTCGCACAGCGCGCCGGCGCGCAGAACCTCAAAATGCAGGTGGCAGCCGTCGGCCTGCTCCGCCGGTGGAACCGCCACGACGCCGAGCACGTCGCCCTTGCGCAGCGTTTTGCCGATGGAGACCGCGCCGTCCTGCTGCACGGCGCAGTAACGGGCCGTGAACGCGCCGTGGTCCACCTCGATCACGTAGCCCCAGCTTTCGTCGCTGGTCACCTTCGTCACGGTGCCGTCGCCGACGGCACAGACCTTGTCGCCCTCTTTGGCCGCAAAGTCAATGCCGCCGTGCACCCGCCAGTCGCCCATGGTCTCGTTCTTCACGGGAACCGTCGGGGAATAATCCTTGACCGCCTTCGTGCCGTCCAGCGGCAGACGGAACGTCTGGCTCTGCGGTTTTGCCGCGGCCGCCGCGGTGGTCGGCGCAGTAGTCGGCGCGGTAGTCGCCGCCGGCTTTTCCGTTGCGGGCACCGCGGTCGTCGGCGGCGTGACCGGCACGGTGACGCGCGGGTCGGGCGCGTCCTGCACGTCCCGGCGCGCTTCGGTCACCGTGGGACGGGTGGCAAACTGCGTGAGTCCGCGCGTCAGCCTGTTCGTCATGTGGCGCACGGTCAGCGCGCTGCCGAGCACCGCCGCAATGGCCAGCGCCAGCAAAAGATAGAACCGCTTTTTGGGCGGCAAAGGCCCTGCTTGTTTCATGTGGCATCCTTCCAATCCGGTTTTGTTTTTCTTAGTGTTTGCGCAAAGCGGAAAAACATGCAAAAAATTTTTTGAAAAAATGCAAACAAATGTTTGCATTTTCCGGAAGAGTGTGCTATACTAAGAAAAAAGCAACCAAATGTTCGGGTCGTTTGCCCGGCAATGTATCTGAAGGAGGCGCTTTATGAAGCCATTGAATGAAGTTCAGTATCAGATCCTCGACTATCTGCGCCAGACCATCGGCAGCGGCATTCCGCCGACCGTCCGCGAAATCGGGCAGGCCGTGGGCCTGCGCTCCACCTCTTCGGTGCAGTCCAATCTGGAGGCGCTGGAGGAAAAAGGCTATATCATCCGCAACCCGATGCACAAGCGCTCGATCAAGATCGTGGGCCAGGCCGAAAACATCCACCACGTGCCGCTGCTGGGCACCGTCACCGCCGGCCAGCCGATCCTCGCCATGGAAGAGGTGGAGTCGTATATCCCCTATGCCGGCTACGTGGCGCCCGACAAGCAGCTGTTCGCCCTGCACGTCCGCGGCGAAAGCATGCTCGGCGCGGGCATCTTCGACGGCGACATCATCTTTGCCGAGCGCACGCCCGTGGCAAAGAACGGCGACATGGTCGTGGCGCTGATCGAAGACGAAGCGACGGTCAAGACCTTCTATAAAGAAAACGGCCATTTCCGCCTGCAGCCCGAAAACGACGCGTTTGAACCGATCATCGTGCCCGAGGTGATTATTCTGGGCAAGGTGGTCGCCCTGCTGCGCTACTATTGACTTTCCGCTCCGGGCGGTATATAATGATAAAAACGAAGAAAACGGAGGCGCTTTTCATGGAAGACCAAAACGAAGTTGTGACCACCCAGGAAAACAAGTTTGAATACAAACCCCTGATGTTCTGGAAGGACATCACCTATCTGCTGCAGAAGCTCGGCAGATTCTTCAAATCGCTGCTCAAGCTCGACTGAATCAAAAGCCGCCCGCGAGGCGGCTTTTTCAATGTGCGGTGTGCAGTTTGCAGTTTGCGGTTTGCAGTGACACGCCCGAGTGGTTACGCTGTGGGAAAAGACGTCCCGCGAAGGGGAACGGTCGTAGCGCCGGCCAGTGGCCCGCTGGACTCACTGCCGGCACTCCGGCAAGGCGGCCGGCTCACCGCCAAAGGTAGTTTCAACCCCGACGGCCGTTTTTCTCTCTTTCGGGCGAAAGAGAGAAAAAGTCGGCGGAAAAAAGAGAGAAAGCCTGCGTACGGCGAAAGAGAAAACGCCGTCCGCGTCTACGACGCGGAAAAGCGGCGTTTTATTTCGCCTGATCCTACAGATCGACCCAGCCCACATTGCCGCTGAACGGCCCTTGCGGTATTGGCAAAGTGTTGGTGATTCTTGTCGCCGATCGTTTTACGTTCAGCCGGACAACCTCACCCGTCACGCGCATCACTCGGCCGTGGAGGCTGCGGCGACGTGGCCTCACCCGCCGTCGCGTTTTCATGTCGTTCCCTTGCCGCTGCGTTCGCGGCGCGACGGCACCCTCCCCATAGGGGAGGGCAAGTTAGGCTTCGGGTTTAGAGAAAGGTTTGAATAATCCTGAAAGAACGACCGCATGGTTCCCTTCACCGCAAGGCCTTGCGCAGCACTTGATGGGGGCATGCATCTTTTGAGAAATGCCCGCAGGGTTGGAAACCAAACACGGCCGATGAAAGTGCAAGGCCGACCTGTCGGCATTGTGGGCGGAGGCTGATTGCCGCGGTAGGCGAAATAAGACGGCGCTTTTCCGCACCGCAGGTGCGGACGCCGTCGCCGCTTTCGCCGTATCCGAAGCCCCGGGCTTTCTTTCTCTTTTCTGCGGACTTTCTCTTTCTTTCGCCCGAAAGAAAGAGAAACCGCGGTCGGGGTTGAAGCTGGCGTTGGCGGGAATCTGATTCTGACTTGCCGCGGCGTCAGTGCTGAAAGAAGCCGGCGAAACGCCGGCGCTACGGACCGCTTATTCTGGCATCGGTTGATAATTCTCAATTCTCCATTCTCAATTCCCTTCGCGGCGCAAGCTTTGCCTTTGCGCCGCCGTTCCCCGCGTCACTGTTCCCTGATCCCTGAACACTTGACATCAAGTCCGAAAAATGGTACAATAGTTCCAACAAGAAAACATTGGAGGAATGCAGAATGGCAGGCAAGGGCAACACCAAGCTGAAGCTGCTTTATATCAAGGACTATCTGGAGCGGCACAGCGACGAGCTGCACCCCGTCGGCGGCGAAGAGCTGCTCGGGATGCTGGCGGAGAAGGGGATCACCTGCGAACGCAAGGCGGTCTACAGCGACGTGCAGACCCTGCGCGACGCCGACTATGAGGTGTTCCGCGTCAAGGCGCCGAAAAACGGCTATTATCTTGCCACGCGCACCTTTGAGCTGCCGGAGCTGCGGCTGTTGATCGACGCCGTGCAGGCGGCCAATTTCATCACGCCGAAGAAGACGAAGGAACTGATCGAAAAGATCGGCACGCTCTGCTCCGAGCACCAGGCGGCGGACCTGCGGCGGCAGGTGTTCATCGAAAACCGCGTGAAGAACAACAACGAAGAAATCTATTATAACATCGACGTGATCAACAAGGCGATCCAGGCCGGGCGCAAAATCTCCTTCCTCTATGGCAAGCGGCGGCTGGACGGCGAAACGCACCAGGTGGAGGTGGAGGAAAAGCGCTTTGTGGTCAGCCCCTATGCGCTGGTCTGGTCGGGCGACCACTACTACCTCGTTTGCAACAACGCGAAATATAACAACCTGATGCACACGCGCATCGACCGCATGAAAAAGGTGGAGCTGACCAACGCCCGCGTGCGCAGCTACGCCGAGGTGTCGCCCTATCGGCTGTTCTTCGACGCCGCCGACTACGCCGGCAAGCTGTTCAACATGTTCTCGGGCGACGTGCAGCAGCTCGAGCTGATCTGCAGCGACGAGATCCTGGAAGAGATTCTCGACCGCTTCGGGGCCGGCGCGGCGCTCTCGCGCTGCGGCGACGAGCCGCGCTTCCGGCTGAAGACCAAGGCGGTCGTCAGCGACGGGCTGGTGTCGTGGGTGATGCAGTTTGCCGACAAGATCGAGGTCGTGGAGCCGCGCTCTCTGCGCGACCAGATGAAGAGCCGCGCCGAAGCCGTGCTGGCGGTTTATCAGCGCGAGCCGGCTGCGGAGGACGCGGCGGACGCAGAGCCGGAGCCGGAGGAGGCGCCCGCCGGGGAAGAATAAGAGCCTGAAGAAAAAGAATAGAGAGGTACCTAAACTAACCACTAACCACTAAAAAAGCGCTCCGCGGGGCGTGTGTGAAAACTGCTTGAAAATCAGACATTTTACAGGCCGATTCAATCATTCAAAAAGAAAAAGAAGCAACCGCGGCGGTTGCTTCTTTTTTTCTCGACTCTTAACTCTCAATTCTCGCCGTGCCGCTTTGCCAGCTCCGCCTTCTCCTCGTCCCACTGTTTGCCGTGGAGGGGATAGAACTTCATGCCGATGGCCGAAGCAAACAGCAGGATCGCCGGAATCGCCATCCACGCCACCAGCACGCCGTGCTTGGCCAGATCGCTCTGCATGCCCGCGGTGAGGGTCGTGTCATAGCCGAACCACTTGGCAATCATCAGAAACGCCGCGTTGGCAAGAGAGATCGCCGGCTTCGTGATCAGCGAGTTGACGCCGGCATAGATGCCCTCGCGCCGCGCGCCGGTCTTGATCTCGTCATAGTCGATCACGTCGCCGTTCATGATCGGCACCAGATACATGCCGCCGGCAAAGCCGCAGCCCGCCAGAACAAAGACGATGATCGCCACCGGGGTGAGCTGGCCGCAGACGCACATGGCCGCCGCGCCCGCCGCGAACGAGATGCACATGATCGTGACGCATTTGCGCACGCCCCAGGGGCGGAGCATCTTGATCCACAGAAGAATGCCGCCGACCGCGCCCAGACCCAGCGCGCCGTAGGCGAACGGCATCGGCGTGTCGAATTCGTCAAAGTAATAGATCACGCCCTGCATCAGGATCGTCTGAATGAAGATGACCGTGAACGACAGGATTTCGAACACGACGAAGGAGCGGTTCTTGAAGCAGGTGACGACCGAGCGGAAGATGTTCATCTCCTCGGTCGATTCGTTCTGCACCTTTTCTTTATAGAAGAACGTGGAGGCGAAGATGACCGCGAAGGCCAGCACGCCGATACCGGTCATGATGATGCGGAACTGCGTGGGGTCGGAACCGACCTCGGGCTTGATGAGCGGGAACACCACCAGCGGCACCGCGAGCGTAATGACGCTGAAGGCGATCTTCCAGATGAAGATGCCGCTGCGGGCCTTGTTCGTCACCGCCATGGTGTAGGGCATGACGTAAAGCGACGTGGCGATGGCGGTATAGAACGTGTCGAACAGGAAGAGCGTGACCAGCATCTGGACGAACAGCACGGCCTGACTTTCGCCGAACGGCCAGCGGAACCAGGTGAAGATGAAGATCAGCGCATAGAACAGCGAGCCGTAGCGGATATAGGGGATCCTGCGGCCGAGCTTCGACTTGGTGCGGTCCGAGATATAGCCGAACAGCGGGTCGTTCACGGCGTTCCAGATGCCGAACAGGATCCAGACGATGGAAGCGAGCCGCTCGTCCATGCCCATGAACTTGGTGAAGAAATAGGTCATGCCGCCGCCCGTGAGCAGCGAATTGAGCGTGCCGCACATGCAGTCGGCAAAGCTGAGCCAGAACTTGCCCGCAACGGGGACTTTTTCTTCGGCGACAGATGCCGGCGCGGTTTGGTTGTCATTCATTTTGCGTTACCTCCTGACGGGTTTCAACTCGGTGTAAAAAGGCGGTCAGAATGCGCAGATAGCGCGCTTCATCGGTCAAAAAGCTCTGCGCGTGGTCCGCGCCGGGGAAGGTGTGGACTTCGCAATAGCCTTTGTTCGCTTCCTTCAGCCTGGAAGCGTGGCTGACGGGAATCAGCCCGTCGTTTTCGCCGTGGATCAGACACAGCGGCACGTCGTTGCCGCGCAGCGCATCGGCCGGCCGGGCGGCAAAGATGCTGACCCGGAACCAGAGGCGGCACATCCATTCGATCGGATAAACCAGAAAGCGCGGCGCGTGGAAGCCCTTGAGCTTGCCTTCAATCACGGAGCGGAAATCGGCATAGCCGCAGTCGAGCACCGCAAAGCGCACCGGCGGCTTTTCCCCGAGGCACAGCGCAGACAGCGCGCTGCCCATCGATTCGCCGTGCAGGCCGAGGAAGATGCCGGCCCCGAAGCGGCTGCAGCAGTCGTCGATCAGCGCGCGCAGGTCGCGGCATTCCGTGACGCCGAAGGCGCAGGGGGCTTTTTTGTTGAGCCCGTGGCCGCGGCTGTCATAGATGATGCAGTTATAGCCGTTGGCGCGGTAGAGGTGCACGTACTTGATGCTGCCGTGGCGGTCGTAGCTGTAGCCGTGTGAAATGATGACGTATTTGTCTGACGGCTGATACGCCCGGATCAGCTCCGCGTGCAGCTCGTAGCCGTCGAAGGACGGCACGGTGTAGTATTCGCTCTCGGTCTCGTCATAGTCGCGCAGATAGCGCATGGCGGCCTCCAGCCGGTAGGTGTCGCGGAACGACGGCCGCGGGGGATAGACGAGATACCTTGCAAGGCAGGCGCAGACGATGAGCACGGCGAGCAGCAAAAACAGAATGACTGCCGCAAGGATGACGGGAATCGGCATAGGCAGGCCTCCTTCTCTTCTATTTTAGCGCAATGCGGAAGGTTTGTCAAACAAAAACGCAGCGGCTTTTTCGGCCGCTGCGTGCGGTTGCCGCCGTTCGGACGGCGCATTAGTCATAAGGCTCCCACGCTTCGTAATAATAGTCTTCCGCGTCGTAATAGTCGAAGAAGTCGTCGTAATTGTCGTAATAGAAATCTTCCGGATCCCAGTAGTCATAGACGTCATAGGGATCGTAGGGATAGGTCGTGGCTTTCGGCTTGGTCGTGGTCGGCTTCGTGGTCGTCGGGCGCGTGGTGGTTTCTCTTGGCTGCGGCGTGGATTCAAGGACGGTTTTGCCGCGGGAAGGAGAAAGACTGACGGAATGCGACGCGGTCGTTTCTTTTCGTTCGGTCGTGCCGACCTGCCATGAGCCGGAAACCGCATAGTCGCCGGACCTGGTCGTTGAAGCAGCCGCTTCCCGTACCGTTTTGCCGCGGGAGGGGGAGAGACTGACGGAGGGCGGAACGGTCGTTTTTGCCGCTGTTGTTGTCACTCTGGTTGTGCCTGAGGTCAGTTTGCCGCTGCCGGAGACGGCGTAATCGGCCGCGATCGTCGCGGTCTGCGCAGCAGTCATTGTCGGCCTTGCGGTTGTCGGCCTTGCGGTTGTCCGAACCGAAGCGGTCGCTGCGGGCGCGGTGTATTTTGACGCGCTGCAGGCCGCGGCGCAGATGGCGAGCAGCAGCGCCAAAAGGCAGAGCAGGGTGCGTTTCATCGCCTTTCGCCTCCTTTGCGCCTACTATAGCACAACACACGGCGGAAAACAAGAGGGCAAAAAAGCAAAGTCCCAAAAGGCGGACAGCAGAAAAGTTGTCTGCATTCTTGACTTTCGGGGTGCAATGATTGTATAATATACAATACCGTAAAATGGTATATTCTGTTCTATCGCATGCCCAGGAACAACACGGAGGTGAGTCTGCAGGATGGACGGCGACAGTTGCCCGCACGGGCGAAGTATGATGATATCCCTTGCAGACCCGACCTGCAGACGCTGAGCGCTTTCCGCCCGGCCTGCCCGCCGCGCCTGCAACAACCGAAAGGCCGGTGAAACTATGAATGAAGAACTGCAGGAGTTGATGGAAACCCTCAACACCCTTGTTCAGGAAAAGAAATACGCCGAGCTGCGCGCGCAGTTCAACGACATGGCGTATGCCGATATCGCCGAGTTCATCATGAGTCTCGACGACGAAAAAACCATCGTCACCGTGTTCCGCATTTTGTCGAAGGACATTTCCGCCGACGTTTTTTCCTATCTGGATGCGGACAGTCAGGAAACCATCGTCCGTATGATCACCGATAAGGAAATCGAACGGCTGATGGACGACCTGTACGTGGACGACGCGGTCGACTTTCTGGAGGAAGTGCCCGCCAACGTGGTGCGCCGCGTGCTGGCCAACACCGACAAGGAAACCCGCGAGATCATCAACCGCTTTCTGGAATACCCCGACAACTCGGCCGGCTCCTCCATGACCATCGAGATGGTGGAGCTGCACGACCGGCTGACCGTGGGCGAAGCGATCAAGTCCATCCGCCGCACCGGCGTGGACAAGGAGACGATCTACACCTGCTACGTGATCGACGACAAGCGCAAGCTGGTCGGCACCATCCCGCTGCGGCGCCTGATTCTCAACGACGAAGACACGCCCCTGACCGAGATCATGTCGGACGAGGAGCAGCTGATCTACGTGTCCACGATGGACGACCAGGAAGAGGTTGCCTCGATTGCGAAAAAGTACGACTTGCTGTCCGTGCCCGTTGTTGACAAGGAGCAGCGGCTGGTCGGCATCATCACCATCGACGACATCGTCGACATCATCGACGAAGAGGCCACGGAAGACTTTGAAAAGATGGCCCTTCTTCGTCCGAGCGAAGACGAATACCTGAAGACCGGCGTGTTCACGCTGGCCAAGAACCGCATCGTCTGGCTGCTGGTGCTCATGGTCTCCGCCACCTTCACGGGGCAGATCATCGAGGGCTTTGAGGCCAAGCTCGCCACCATCGCCGGCCTGACGGCCTGCATCCCGATGCTGATGGACACCGGCGGCAACTCCGGCAACCAGGTCAGCACGCTGGTCATCCGCGGTCTCGCGCTCGGCGAGATCCAGATCCGCGATTATTTCAAAGTGCTTTGGAAAGAAATCCGCGTGTCGGTCATGGTCGGCGTGGTGCTGGCCGTTGCCAACGCGGGACGTATGCTGCTGCTGCGGCTGATTACGGGCGGCGACGCGTCGAACGACGTGATCTTCGTGGTCTGCCTGTCGGTCCTTGCGGCGGTCATGGTGGCCAAGATCATCGGCTGCACGCTGCCGATGATTGCAAAGCTGCTCAAATTCGACCCGGCGCTGATGGCCGGACCCATGATTACCACCATCGTGGACGCGCTTTCGCTGCTGATCTATTTCAGTTTTGCCAACGCGTTCATCCGCTGACAATCATTCGTTTCCATACAAGGAGGTATGCCGATTGGCAAAGAAAGAGAAGGGAACGCCGAAGCCCAAACGGAAAAAAGGCGCGTTCAAGCGCGGCGCCGCCATGTTCTGGTCGTTCCTCAAGGGCTACCGGATTCTGACGTTCCTGACCCCGTTCACCATTCTGCTGGACGTATTTATCGAGCTCAAGCTCCCCGAAATCATGGGCGACGTGACCGACTATATCATGTATAACGCCGGCACGGCTTCCTTTGTGCGGCATGATCTGAACATGCTGCTTCTGAAAATGCTCGGCTACACGCTGATGACGCTGGTCGTGGGCTATTGCACAGCCCGGTTCGTGGCCATCGCTTCCATGGGCTTCGGCGCCAACATGCGCTCCGCCATCTTCAACAAGGTGCAGGATCTGTCGTTCGACAACATCGACCGGTTCAAGATCGGCTCACTCATCACGCGGACCGTCAGCGACACGTCGCGGATCCAGTCGCTGTTCAGCACCACGCTGTCCGTGTTCCTCAAGGGCCCCATCATGCTGGGCTACGCGCTCTGGAAATCGATCCGGATCAGCGCGGATATGTCGAAAATGTTCTATTACGCCGTGCCCGCCATCGTGGTGGTGCTTTCGGCGCTGGGCGCCATGGCCGTGCCGCTGTTCAAGCAGATGCTCGGCAAAATGGATACGTTCAACGGCACGCTGCGCGGCAACATCAGCGGTATCCGCGTGGTCAAGGCCTTCGTGCGCGAGGACTATGAGCGCGACCGGTTTGAAACGGTCAACACCGACGTGGCAAAGGCCAATATCAAGGCCCAGAGCCTCATCATCTATATCTCGCCGGCCATCGTGTTCATCATGTACGCCTGCATGATCTTTGCGCTGCGCCGCGGCAGCACCACGATCATCTATGATCATCTGAACGGCGTGCAGGGCGCATTGACCTACGGCCAGCTGACGGAGTTCACCGCCTATATCAGCCAGGTGCTTTCATCCCTGATGGTCGTGCTGATGGTCTTCGTGTCCATGGTCGTCGCCCGCGCGTCGATCACCCGCGTGGCCGAGATCTTCCGCGAGGAGCCCACGATCAACGACAACGACGGCGACCCCGGCCTGACGGTCAGGGACGGCAGCATCCGCTTCGACCACGTCTCGTTCAAATACAGCCCCGAGGCCGAAGAGAACATCCTGACCGATATCAGCCTGTCGGTGGAAAGCGGCGAAATGCTGGGCATCATCGGCGCGACCGGCAGCGCGAAAACCACGCTGGTCAACCTGATCCCGCGCCTGTATGACGTGACGGAAGGCGCCGTCTACGTCGGCGGCGAAAACGTGAAAAACTATAAGTTCAAGAACCTGCGCGACGGCGTTTCCGTGGTGCTGCAGCAGACCATGCTGTTTTCCGGCACGATCAAGGAAAACATCCGCTGGGGCGACCCGGACGCGACCGACGAACAGATTGAGGAAGCGGCCAGAGCCGCGCAGGCGCACGACTTCATTCTGGAAAAAGAGAACGGCTACGACACCGAGCTGGGCCAGGGCGGCAACACCGTTTCCGGCGGCCAGCGGCAGCGGCTCTGTCTGGCCCGCGCCTTTGTCAAAAAGCCGAAGGTGCTGATTCTGGACGATACCACCAGCGCCGTGGATACCGAGACCGACGCGAAGATCCGCGCCGTGCTGCGCACCGAGGCGTTCCGGGGCATCACCAAGATCATCATTGCGCAGCGCATCACGTCCATCATGGACGCCGACCGCATCATCGTGATGGACAACGGCACCATCAGCGGGATGGGTACGCACGAGGAGCTGTTGAAAACCAACGAGATTTATCACGAGATCTTTGTCTCGCAGCAAGAGGGGGTGTTGGCACAATGAGCGAACGGAACCTGACCCCCGAAGCGGAGCTTGCGCCCGGGCTTGAAGCAGAAGCGGCAAACGAACCCGCCGTGAAGGACCCAGAATCCGCAGCTCCGGCCGCCGCGCCCGAAACCGGTGCCGGCGAAACGCCCGCGCCGGAAGCGCCCCCCGCGGAAGCGGAAAAGGGCAAAAAGAAGCGCCGCGGCAAAAAGCAGAAAAGCGAAGCCGAAATGACGCCCGAAGAAAGGGAAGAGGCCGAAAAGAAAAAGCGCAACAAGCCGAAGAACGTCAAGCAGTCCGCCAGGCGTCTGCTGGGCTATATCGGCGAACACAAGGTGCGTCTGATCATCGTGGCCCTCTGCGTCATCCTTTCCACCACGGTCAGCGTGCTGGCGGCGCTGCTGATCCGGCCGATCTATGCCGCCGTCCAGAGCGTGATTCAGGGCAAGACCACTGACGGCCCGGCGGTCATCGCCTCCATCGGCAGATACCTGATCCTGCTCGCCGTTTCCTATACCCTCAGCGCGGTCTTCTCGCTGCTGTATACGCGCATTATGCTGAATGTTTCGGTCAAGACCGTGACCAAGCTGCGCCGCGATTTGTTCAACCATCTGCAGGGACTGCCGGTCGGCTGGTTCGACAAGCGCAAGGTCGGCGAAGTGATGAGCCATTTCACGTCCGACGTCAACCGCGTCAACGACCTGGTTTCGGAATCGTTCCCGACCATCATTTCCTCCACGATCACCGCCGTGATGACCATTGCGCTGATGATCTCGTTCAGCTGGAAGATCACGCTGACGCTGACCTTCGCCGTGGCGCTGATGGTGCTGACGGTCATCGTGATCACCAACAAGGTCTCGCCGCTGTTCAAAAAGCAGCAGAAGGCCATCGCCGCGTGCAACGGCTACATCGAAGAATACATCATGGGCATCAAGGCCGTCAAGGTGTTCTGCTATGAGGACCGCAGCAAGGCGCGGTTCCGCGAGCTCAACGAAGAATACCGCCGGATCGGCGTGAAGGCCAACATCATCAGCGGCTTCATGGGCCCGATCATGAGCATGATCTCGCGCCTCAACTACGTGCTGGCGATCACGCTCGGCACGATCAGCGTGACCCGCGGCCACATGGACGTGCCCACGCTGACGACCTACCTGAGCTATGCCTCCGGCTACGGCGGCCCGATCGTTTCCATCGCGGGCACCTACAGCGCCATGATTTCGGCGCTGGCCGGCGCGGAGCGTATCTTCGAAGTGCTGGACACCCCGTTTGAAACCGACGAGGGCAGGGTTCGTCTGGCGCATATCCTTGCGACCGAGCTGGGCTGGGAAGAGACCGAGGACGAGACCGGCGCCCTTGCCTGGAAGGTGCCGCAGGACGACGGCACGTTCACCTACGTCCCCGTGAAATGCGACGTCGATATCAAGGACGTCAACTTCTCCTACGTGGAGGACAAGCCCGTGCTCAAGCACGTTTCGGCCCACGCGAACAGCGGCGAAAAGCTGGCCTTTGTGGGCTCCACCGGCGCGGGCAAGACGACGATTACCAACCTGATCAACCGCTTCTATGAAATCGAAGACGGCGAGATCACGATTGACGGTATTTCGATCAAGGATATCAAAAAGGACGATCTGCGCCATTCCATGGCCTTCGTGCTGCAGGATTCCAAGCTCTTTGCCGGCACGGTGAAGGAAAACATCCGCTACGGCAAGCTGGACGCCACCGACGAAGAGATCGTGGCGGCGGCCAAGCTGGCTAACGCGCATTCGTTCATCAAGAAGCTGCCCGAGGGCTATGACACCGAGCTGCGCGCCGACGGCATGAACCTCAGCGCGGGCGAAGCCCAGCTGATCAACATCGCGCGCGCCGCCATCGCCAACCGGCCGCTGCTGGTGCTGGACGAGGCCACCAGCTCGGTGGATACGCGCACCGAGCGCAAGATCGAGCTCGGCATGGATCAGCTGATGAAGGACAAGACTGTGCTCGTCATTGCGCACCGGCTTTCCACGGTCCGCAACTCCGACGACATCATTGTGCTGGAAAACGGCGAAGTGATCGAACAGGGCAACCATCAGCAGCTGATCGACCTCGGCCGGAAGTACTATCAGCTGTATACCGGTCTGTATGAAATGACCTGACGCAAAAAATACCCTTCACCACATCCGAGGGTGAAGGGTATCTTGCTTTTCGGTTCAGATCACGTGATAGACGAGCTTGCCGTCTTCCAGCGCCGCGGTCAGCGCGCCGTCTTCCAGCAGAGCCTGCAGATAGATGCGCACGGTGTAGACCAGCTTGGCGTATTTGTCCATGTCGAGGTCGATGCCGAACAGCCGGCAGACGGCCGCGAACAGATCGTCGAACGCTTTGCCGTCGCAGACCGACAGGATCTGCCGCTTGTTTTGCTCCATCGCCGCGGCGTTGTAGCGGCACAGCTCGCCGATGTCCGCCGTCGCCGCCGTGTGGGAGGGGACGAACAGCCTGCCCGGCAGCGTTTCCAGCATCCGCGCCGTTGCGATGCTCTTGTTGATGTCATAGAACAGCGGCAGGCGGTAGCTCTCGTAGGTTGCGGGATCCACAATCGCGTCGCCGAGGAACCAGACGTCGTCGGGCGTTCTGATTCCCACCATGTTGTAGCAGTGGCCCGGCAAGGGCAAAAGCGCAAAGCCCTCGGGCAGCACGTCCTCCGTCAGCTCTTCGGCCCTGGTGCCCAGCTCGCGGAAGAAGAAGTTGCGCTTGCGGTTCGTCGGCACGCCCAGATAATAATAGTTGGGCTCCAGCAGGTTCTCTTCCACGAAAAAGGTCTCAATATGCGGGGCGTAGATTTTGCAGCCGTAGGTATCGCGGAAAAAGCGGTTGCCGTTGATGTGGTCGATATGGCAGTGGGTGTTCAGAATCATGCGCACCCGCAGGCCGCGCGCAACGAGCGCCTTGTTGAGATCCGACACGCTTTTTTTGTGGTCGCCGGCGTCGATCAGCACGCAGGTGCCGTCGCCGAGATCATAGACGCCGATGTTGGAATAGCACTTGAGATAATAGGTGTTTTCGGCGCATTGGATCAGATTGAACATACGCACGTCCTCCTTTGCGGAACATTACCGCTATTGTAGCACACCTGCCTTCGTTTGGCAAGAGAAAGGAAAACGAAACATGAAGGTTGCCATCATCGGATCACGCTCGCTGCGTCTGCCGGTTCCGGAGGACGCCGTGCCGAAAAACGCCACGCTGATCCTTTCGGGCGCGGCCAACGGCGTGGACCGCAGCGCCCGCGCGTTCGCTCTGGCGCACCACATCCCGATCCACGAGGTGCTGCCCGACTATGCGCGCTACGGCCGCTCGGCGCCGCTGCGCCGCAACGACGCGATCATCGACGCGGCCGATTACGTGGTGGCGCTCTGGGACGGCAAAAGCAGCGGCACGGCCTATGTGATCGAGCGCTGCCGCCGGCTCGGCAAGCCTTTGCGGGTGCTGCGCGTGCGCGTGCAGACCGGCGAAAAACGATGAACGATCTGTGAAGAAATTTTGTCGGTTGTGCAAAATATACAAAGAAAAATCGTCACGGTTTTTTAAGTTTTATGTCCTGAAGTATTGCAAAAAACGACAGGTTTTGATAGAATAAATATATCAGAAAACCCGGAAGGCGGTCGACCCATTATGGTTTTGCTTGAAGAGCGTATTCGCAAAGACGGAAAGCTGTATCCGGGCAATATTCTGAAGGTGGATTCCTTCCTCAATCATCAGATGGACATCGACCTGATCAACGAGATCGGCAAGGAATTCCATCGCTTATATCACGACTGCGAAGTTAACAAAATTCTGACCATCGAGGCCTCCGGCATCGGGATCGCTTGTATAACTGCGCAGTATTTTCATTGTCCGGTCCTGTTTGCCAAAAAGACCAAGACCAAGAACATCGCCGCGGCGGTCTATAAGACCGAGGTCAAGTCGTTCACCCACGGCACGACCTATGACGTCATCGTTTCCAAAGAATTCCTGCACAAGGGCGACCGCGTGCTGATCATCGACGATTTTCTGGCCGAGGGCAACGCGCTGTTCGGCCTCATCGACCTTTGCCGTCAGGCGGGCGCCGAGGTGGTCGGCTGCGGCATCGCGATTGAAAAATCGTTCCAGGCGGGCGCGCAGCGTCTGCGCAGCGCCGGCGTGCGCGTGGAATCGCTGGCCATGATCGATTCCATGGACGACGGCGAAATCAGATTCCGGTAAATCGCACCGATACTCCGAACCGGGGCAACGTGCATTACAAAAATAAACTTTTTCAAACGGAGGAAAAAAGCATGAAAAAAATTCTTGCAGTGCTGCTCGCTGCCGTGCTCGTTCTTGCACTGGCTGCCTGCGGCGGAAAACCCAGCGACGAAGCGAAGGATTTCAAGGCCGGTTTCATCTTCCTGCATGATGAAAACTCCACCTATGACCTCAACTTCATCAACGCTGCGAAACAGGCTTGCGAAAACCTCGGCGTCACCCCGATTCTGAAGACCAACATCGACGAATCCAACGACTGCTATGAAGCGGCGGCGGACCTTGTTGACAGCGGCTGCGGCCTTGTCTTCGCCGACTCCTTCGGTCATGAATCCTTCATGATCCAGGCTGCCAAGGAATTCCCCGACGTGCAGTTCTGCCACGCCACCGGCACCCGTGCCCACACCGAAAACCTTGCAAACTATCACAACGCGTTCGCTTCCATCTATGAAGGCCGCTATCTGGCCGGTGTTGCTGCCGGTCTCAAGCTGAACCAGATGATCGAAGAAGGCAAGATCACCGCGGAAGAAGCGAAGATCGGTTACGTCGGCGCATGGACCTATGCGGAAGTGATCTCCGGCTACACCAGCTTCTATCTTGGCGCGAAGTCCATCTGCCCGACCGCGACGATGGAAGTGCAGTTCACCGGCTCCTGGTATGACGAGACCGCCGAAAAAGAAGCCGCCACGCTGCTGATCAACGACAAGTGCGTGCTCATCAGCCAGCATGCCGACTCCATGGGCGCTCCGACTGCCTGCGAAAAGGCCGGCGTTCCCAACATCTCCTATAACGGCAGCACCGTTTCCGCCTGCCCGAACACCTTCATCGTGTCCTCCCGCATCGACTGGACGCCGTACATGGAATACGTCATCAAGGCCGCCATGGAAGGCACCGAGATCGACACCGACTGGACCGGCACGCTTGCAACCGGTTCCGTGGCTCTGACCGACGTGAACGAAGCGGCTGCTGCCCCCGGCACAGTTGAAAAGATCGAAGAAGTCAAGGCCGGTCTGGAAGACGGCAGCATCCATGTGTTCGACACCGCTGCGTTCACCAAGGACGGCGCGAAGCTCGACAGCTACATGGCTGACGTTGACACCGACGAAGCTTATACTCCGGATACCGAAGTGATCGCGGACGGCTACTTCCATGAATCCGAGTACCGTTCGGCGCCGTATTTCGATCTTCGCATCGACGGCATCACCCTTCTCAACGAGAAATACTAATCGCTCTTGACCAATTCAGCCCGGGCGGAGGCAGTCTTCTGCACCGCCCGGCTGCGTTTTTAAGGCTGAAAAATACACTGCGTTGCAACAGTGTATTTTTGAATTTTAAAAAAGCAAACCACCGTTTGCATGGAGCAGGGGGCAGAGCAAGTGAACAATACACCCGCCATTGAACTTCGGCATATCACAAAACGGTTCGGGTCCATCGTGGCGAACAAGAACGTTTCGCTCACGGTGAACAACCACGAGATTTTGTCGATCCTCGGAGAAAACGGCAGCGGCAAGACCACGCTGATGAACATGATCTCCGGCATCTATCACCCCGACGAGGGCGAAATCCTCATCGACGGCAAGCCGGCCACGATCAATTCCCCGAAGGACGCCTACCGCTACAAGATCGGCATGATCCACCAGCACTTCAAGCTGGTCGACGTCTTCTCCGCCGCGGAAAACATCGTGCTCGGCATCACCGAGGGCAAATACGACCTGAAGGCGGCCACGAAGGTCATCCGCGAAACGTGCGACAAATACGGCTTTGAGATCGATCTGAGCAAGAAGATCTATCAGATGTCCGTTTCGGAAAAGCAGACCGTGGAGATTGTCAAGACCCTCTACCGCGGCGCCGATATCCTGATTCTCGACGAGCCGACCGCCGTGCTGACCCCGCAGGAGATCCGCCGCCTGTTCGCCGTGATGCGCCGCATGCGCGACGACGGCAAGGCGATCATCATCATCACGCACAAGCTCAACGAGGTGCTGGAAATCTCCGACCGCGTGTCCGTGCTGCGCAAGGGCGAATACATCGGCACGATCGACACGGCCGAGGCAAACGAAAGCATCCTGACCGAGATGATGGTAGGCCAGAAGATCAGCCTCAACATTGAGCGCACCGAGCCCAAAGACGTGCAGAAGCGGCTGGTGCTCACCAACGTTTCGGTCAACAGCATCGACGGCCGCGCGATTCTCAAAAACGTCAACTTTACCGCCTATTCGGGCGAGATCCTCGGCATCGCCGGCATTTCCGGCAGCGGCCAGAAGGAGCTGCTGGAATCCATCGCGGGCCTGCAGCAGCTCAAAAGCGGCAGCATCATCTATTACAACCCCAAAACGGGCAAGGAAGAGGACCTGCGCGACAAAACGCCGCTGCAGATCAAAAACCTCGGCGTGCGCCTTTCCTTCGTGCCCGAAGACCGGCTCGGCATGGGTCTGGTCGGCTCCATGAGCATCATCGACAACATGATGCTGCGCTCCTACCGCGAGGGCAAATCGGTCTTCGTGCGCCGCAAGGAGCCGCACGATCTGGCCGACCGCATCATCGAGGATCTGCAGGTCGTGACGCCCGACGCCCAGACGGCAGTGCGCAAGCTTTCCGGCGGCAACGTGCAGAAGGTTCTCGTCGGCCGCGAGATCGCCGCGTCGCCCACCGTGCTGATGGTGGCCTATCCGGTGCGCGGTCTGGATATCAACTCGTCCTATCTGATCTATAATCTTTTGACCCAGCAAAAAGAAAGCGGCGTGGCGGTCGTTTTTGTCGGCGAAGACCTCGACGTGCTCACCGAACTGTGCGACCGCATCCTCGTCATCTCCGGCGGCCGGATCACCGGCATCGTGGACGGACGCAATACGACGAAGGAAGAAATCGGTCTTTTGATGACCAAGGCGCATCACGCCGCCGATACGCAAAGAAAGGAGGCTCACGATGAAGAAAACAGTTGAAAAAGGCGCGCATGAACAGCTCGTGCAGATCTCCAAACGCGCAGCGCTGCCCGGCTGGAAGTCGTGGGTGATCCGCGTGCTGGCCGTGCTGGCCTCGCTGATCGTCTGCGCGGTCATCATCGTGCTGTTCACCGGCGACAACCCGTTTGCCATCTACGTCACCATGATCAAGGGCGCCGTGGGCACCTCGCGCCGGATCTGGAGCCTGCTGCAGGGCGTGGCCATGCTGCTTTGCGTGTCGCTGGCCGTGACCCCCGCGTTCAAGATGCGCTTCTGGAACATCGGCGCCGAAGGTCAGGTGCTGATGGGCGGTCTTGCAACGGCAAGCTGCATGATCCTCTTCGGCAACAAGCTGCCCTCCTACGTGCTGCTGCCGCTGGTCATCGTCGCCTCCATTGCGGCCGCCGCAATCTGGGCGCTGATTCCCGCCGTGTTCAAGGCGATCTGGAATACCAACGAAACGCTGTTTACGCTGATGATGAACTACATCGCGATCCAGATCGTGTCCTATGTCACCTACATCTTGTCGGTGCCCAAGGGCTCCGGCA
>JAEEGF010142171.1_pt1 | contig 22568 bp, 17 predicted proteins | sample 9134171 | NCBI WGS metagenome assembly JAEEGF01 (sample SAMN16246542, study PRJNA631951) | gut metagenome | biome: gut microbiome; feature: rumen; material: AP-attached | host: Bos | place: Iran: Karaj | collected 2018-10 | reverse complement strand
TCTGTATAGGAGGCTGTTAAGAGCCGCCTCTATACTGGCAAGATCTTCATCCCCTGTCGAGATCCTGGCTCCTGCATTATCTGCAGGCACCTTTAATATAGCCTCTTCAAGCTCTTCGAATTTAGTAGTATCAAGAGGCACTTCGCTTATGGCTTCCGCCTTTAACGCAAGCTCATTAAGCGGCTTTAGCTTCTTTCTGATCCTCGATGTATAGGTAAAAGAGCCAAAGAGATTCAGCACCTGATATACTCCTATTACTCCCATTATGATTCCTATAAAATAGATATACTCACCCATAGGAAAGCTATACAGCGTGATATCTGTATAAAGCTCAAGAACGATCCTGTCTATACTCTGTCCTGTCAGATCGAAGCGCCTCACATATTCATCAGTAGGTATAGTAAGATAACTCTTATAGCAAAAAAGTCCGAAGGATACCAATACTATAAGAATGTCCACGGTAAAAAAGGCTTTCAGTTTGTTAAACCAGAAAGCCGTATTGATACCTCTTGCAATTGATGATGTACGTTTATTAATATTCATCGAAAGTCCTCTTTGATGACATATCCGACACCTCTGACTGTCTGGATCAGCTTGATGCCATATCTATCATCAATTTTAGTTCTAAGATGCCTTATATATACATCTACCACATTGTTCTCACCATCGTAATCATAGCCCCAGATATCGCCTATAAGACGCTCTCTGTCAAGGACTATGTTACGATTCTCCATGAGTATTCTGAGCAGTTCAAACTCGTAGTTGGTAAGCTCAACAGGATTGCCGTCTGCTAATACTTCATGCCTGTCAAGATCTATCATCACTTTGCCGACTGTGATCTGTCTTGTGGAAGTAGATGCAGGACCCTTTCTTTTGAGAGCTACTCTGATACGAGCGAGTAGCTCTTCAATAGCAAAAGGCTTAGTGATATAGTCATCTGCTCCTGCATCAAGACCTGATACCTTGTCCATAACAGCGTCCCTTGCAGTCAACAGGATGACAGGAGTATCCTTCTTGGCTCTTACCCTTCTAAGAACTTCAAAGCCGTTGATACCGGGCAGCATCACATCAAGAAGTATAAGGTCATAATCACTTGCAAGTGCCTTATCAAGGCCTGTCCTGCCATCCTCTGCCTTATCCACGGTATTTCCTTCATGGATAAGTTCAAGTTCTACAAAACGTGCAATTTGTGCTTCATCCTCTACGATCAGTATTTTGCTCATTATTTTTGTTCGTTTTCCTTTTTGAATTCGTTTTTGATATTCTCAGCTGTCTGAGAAGCCTTGTCACATACACTGTTAACATCTACTACTACTTTATCAACGCCGGTAAAGCTATAGGATATACCAAAGAAAAGACCTATAATAAGAGCCGGAAGTGTGATCCAGAAAAATCCTATAAGCAAAAGGATAAGAACCAGAAGCGGAACAGCTATAACATTTCTGCCATCCTTGTTGATACAGAAATTGATCTCAAGACTCTTACGGAATGCTGTTCTGAAGATATCTGCAAGCTTTCTGAAGCCTTCCTTGAAATTGTTCTTCTTGCAGTCACTCTCATACTGCCTTCTTGCAAGCTCAAACTTCTGAACATTCTGCATATCCTGACTTGCACCTGCTGTATAAGTTCCCTCTTTGGGCTCATTGACCTTGCCCTGACGCTCCAATGCTATGATTGCATCAAGCATATCATAATTACTCTCTTCAAGCGCCTTCTTGGCATCCTCATAAGATACACCAGTCTTCTCAACGATCTTTTCAACCTTCTCAAAATTTTCCATAACTACTACCTTCCTTTCAGATATGTTGTGCCTAAAGCCTTTATTTTTAACCCTTGCCTTAGACCAAAGTTGTAAGTAACTTTATTTGATATCTGAAATGATACGCGTCCAAAATTAATATAAGATTTTAGTAAGATTAAAATCAGATTAAAATTTGAATACTTTCTATTAATGTAACATATAGCCGCCAAAACAGCATCACAATTCTAAGTCAGCTCCATATCATCTGCCATTATATACTAATACTAATTGTTTGAGCATTTTTAATATACTATGCAATTTATTTTTTGCTCTATTATTAAAAAATCCACCTTTAGCAACTCTACCTTCAAGAAAACATACACCCCCTTGCAGTTGTGACTGCATGGACAGTATATAAAGTCTTTTCGTGTTCTTTTGAAGGTGTTATCAAATTCAGGAGCATGATAGATGGATATTTATATTCTTCTTAGGGTCTGTGTGTCTGAGCGAAGCGAGTTTCAGACCCTGGAATATAAATATCCAGATATCATGCCCTGAATTATAACACCTTCAAGACACGAAAAGACTTTATATACTGTTCATGCAGTCACAACTGCAAGGGGGTGTATGTTTTCTTGTACGCGATAGCCTTACCTTTTTCGAATACCGATCTTCTGGCCTTGCTTAACCGGTATTTCTTTGCCTCTTCTAGTCTTGTCGAAAACACTAGAAGGAACCCTTACCATATCCTTCTTGGTAAGAACTATGATAGTAGAACCTCCGAATAGAAAGCGCCCCTTCTCAGCTCCTCTTTCTACACGAGCTTTCTGATGGTAGTTGTCTATCCTTCCCACAAACATGGCTCCCACTTCCATCTGAATGACATCTCCAAAGTGGTCAGTATGAAGGATCGTATATTCTCTGGAATTTTCTTTAAACACAGGAACTTTTCTAAGCGCTACAGGTCTTACTGTGTGCAGCACTCCGTCTATATGGACATTATCATCTTTAAAAGCCCCGTCCAGATAGCAGTACCTGTGATAGTGATGTACACATAAGCGAAATACCATGCAGGTTCCACCGTCATACTCTTTGGCAAGTTCTTCATCCTTAAGAAGATCTGCTACAGAGTACATGCTCTGCTTTACAGGCATGATCAGTCCATCTTCTATAGGATATACACTAAGATATCCATCGCAAGGAGCTATGAAGTGATTAGGATCCGTATCTACAGGCCTGCATTCCGGCTTTATCCTTCTGGTAAAAAAAGCATTAAAGCTCTCATACTCTTCATCTTCATATTCTTCCAGTGATATATTGTTCTTTTTAATAAACAAAGGTATCAGGAATCTTGATGCCTTAGAATCAAGGAACTTTCCGGCGATGATAGATAAGCGCGGATATGTTAGTATCTTAAGGATCATCCTTCCCAATGTAGATCCATATAATAAATTGAGCATCTAATCCCCCTTTGTATATCTACGACTGATCACACCAATCTATAGTTTTTTATGAAAATCATATAAGGTCAGGTCCTAGCCATGCAAGTAGCATACCTTGACTTTGGCTATATCACATTCTTGCAAGAATCAGCCACAGAAGTGCTATGAATATTACAGCGCCGATTCCAACCAAAGCCAGAATTCCGTTAAGCTTGGGCTTTTTGATCGGTATAGGCATAAGGAATGCAAATGCTGTAAATAGCATAACTGCAAAGAATATAGGAGTGATATCCCATACAACAATATAATGGATCAAAAGTATGATAGGAAATATAAGAGCAGATGATGTTACAGGAAGTCCTGAATAGTACTCTCTGACTGTATCCTCAGTCTTTTGTCTCTCTTCCTCCATAACATTAAAATATGCAAGTCTGATCATAGCAGCCAGCATATATATAAGCATGATTGCAAAGAATACACTTATAAGAGGGAATCTTTCCATAAAAGGGAACTTACGGAGCATTGCATATCCGATACATGCAGGCAGTACTCCAAAAGCAACTACATCTGTAAGTGAATCTATCTGTATTCCAAAGTTCTTCTCAGCCTGTGTTCTGTTCTTTTTGGTCCTTGCAACCTTGCCGTCAAAAGCATCGCACAGACCGCTTATCATCAGGAAGAATATTCCGATATAAGGGTGTCCGTCATCATTAAGGCACAAAAGTATGCCTGATCCTGCAGACAATAAAGATAAGTATGTAAGCCAACAAGTATAATCATAAAATCCTAACATTAGTTTTTCTTTTCCTTTCTTCTTATATATCCAATGATCACTACTAAAAGTCCGACCAGAACACTGGAATAAAATGTTATTCCTCTGCACAGAAGTTCCATTGCTACCAGATTATCAGGGCTTATGATCTGCCTAAGTCCATCGATCATAAGGAAGTCCGCAACACCCATTGCCCCGGGGATAGGTATACAATTAGATCCTACTGTAACAAAACACTGAATCCCCATGGCTTTGACAGCATTATCGAAGCCCTGAGCTGTAGACATGAATATCATGAAGATAACAAGCAGATAAGACATCCTCTGCAAAATGTTCCATCCAAGTACTTCTAATAACAGTCTTCCTCTTCCGAAGATAAAGTCAGAGCATTCTTTGTATTCTCTCATAGCATTCTCAAGCTGAGCTTTGCGTCTTTCTATATGCTTGACAACATGTATCCTTGACAGGAATACCAATATCTTATCAAAAATCCCATGTAAAAATGAGGTTTTTTTGAGCAGTAAGAAAAATCCGAAAATAAGCACTACCAGCACCGCAGCTCCAAATGCGACAAGAATCTTACCCGCAAGTGAAAATTCCCAGAAAAGATCTCCTCCGAATATGAACACAGCAATACTTGATATAAGCAGTGCCGCAGTATACATTACAAGATTTATAAGAAGCATTACTGCGACCATCGATGGTGCTATTCCATCTTTGATCATAAAATAGGCACTTGCCGGCTGTCCGCCTGTAGCCGACGGAGTGATAGCAGAAAAATATACATCTGCTCCGCCATAAGTCATTCCGTTTATGGCACCTACTCTGTATCCAAGGCGTCTGGCCATACGTACCAGAGCATACCCTTCAAAAAATATATATCCAAACATGGATACAAAGGCTAATACAAGCCAGCCTTTATGTGATTCCTCGAACAATTGTGAAATATCATCGGGGGAAAAATTTTTACTTTGCGAAATAATGGCTGCCATCGTTAGTCCTGCAAGGACAAGAAAAAGGACAGACCATAAGACCTTGTTTTTTCCCATTTTCAAACTTACCCTTCATATCAAATAATAAAGTCTATCCATTTCAGGCTGCTATATGATTAAACCACTTTATGACATAGATCTTCAATGATGAAGCCATGATATATCATAGTAATTTAATTATGAAGCAATTCTAGACATAAATACTTTTACAGAGCCTGTCAGTGACTGATGATGAACCATTGCCGCATCGAAGTGAACTGTGTGAAATGCAAACTGCATTATAGGCCCTGTGGCAAAAGCACAGATCAAAGTACCAATACCTACTGGTCCTCCCAAAAGCCAGCCTACAAAAGTAGCAAGGCTAAGAAGTGCAATACTTATGATGCCTATCGGGATCTTCCTCATACGCTTGGACAAACCTACAAGAAGTGTATCTCTTGGTCCGCATCCAAGAGATGCAACCATATAAGTATACTGCGTATATCCCATTATGGTAAGCCCCACAAGCATTAGAATTATTCCGGATATCCCAGGCTTGCACGGCTGTATCAGATCAAGACTGTCAAAAAAGTCTACGGCCTTACCTACAACCACAGCATCTATGAACATCGCTATTCCAATTGGCTCTCGTAATATAATATCAATAATAAGGATGGTAAAAGAAACCACAATCGATGCTGTTCCATACAAAATTCCTGAAGTATTGGCTATTCCAAGATTTAGTACATCCCATGGACCTGCTCCAATATTGGCTTTTATAGTAAGATATATTCCGAACCCGTTAAAAAAAAGACTAACAGCAGCTATTATAATATGGAGAACTATAGCTCCTATTGTCCTGTTCTCATATATTTCTTTACGTTTTAAATATCTGATCATAAATCCTCTACCTATATTAATGAAATAAAGCACCGTATTGTTTATAACACATTAATATTACACATACAATATACAAGCCTTATATTAAAGGAATCTTAAAACTTTTTTCGTTATTCATGACTATTGCTAATTAGTTTCTTTTGTGATAGAAATATTCGTTGTAAAATAAAAGGTATATTCAAACGTTATACCACTTTGTTTTGTTTCATAAACCGCTCACAACACTAGATAAGGAGAATTATTATATGTGGTTTGTTTTTGCACTGGCAACAACCTTTATCTGGGGACTTGCCGAACTTTTTTATAAAAAGGGAGCCCTTCCCAACGAGAAATACTCTCATCTTAAGATCAGCATCACAGTCGGCGTAGTAATGGGAATCCATGCAGTTTTTACCCTTCTTACCAAGGATATAAACTATGATCCTGTGAACCTTCTTAGATATCTTCCGGTATCACTTTTTTATGTAATATCCATGGCATTTTCATTTTTTGGAATGCGTTTCATAGAAGAGTCTATCTCAGATCCTATTGAGAACACGTCAGGTGCTATAGCAGCGCTTTTATGCGTTATCTTTCTTCACGAGACACTATCAATTCCGTCTGTAGCTGCTATCCTGATCATAGCTATAGGTGTAGTAGGTGTAGGCTTTCTTGAGAACACAGGTTCTACCAACAGAAGTGCCAAGATCGGGCGCAAGATGGCTATAATCGCATTTGCGATGCCTTTCCTTTATGCTATCCTTGATGCCTTTGGAAGCTTTTTCGATATCTATTATCTTGATGATGTAGCTACAACGCCTTTAATAGGAGTTACAGAAGATACTATTGAAGAGGTTGCTAATACAAGTTATGAGCTCACTTTCTTCTTTATAGCAATAATCCTTTATATCTTCATCAGGATCAAAGGTGTTAAGTACGAACTTCCCAAGCAGCGTGACAAGGTTCTTGCAGCTATCTGCGAGACAGCAGGTCAGTTCACTTATGTATTTGCAATGAGTGGTAACGGCGCTGTTGCTGCTCCGATCATCTCTGCAGTATGCGTAGTATCACTTTTACTGTCTCGTATCTTCCTTAAGGAGAAACTCACTAATAAGCAGTATTTCTTCATCTTCATGGTTATTGCCGGTATACTTACTCTTGCTATAATCGAAGGTGATTAAAAGATCTTTTATCATGATATCAGACTAAATATATAGCATCATCTATACATACAGAAAGGATGCTGCCTTGACGATCAGTTCATCAAAGCGGCATCCCTTTTTTATTACCAGTAAAATGATATTACACTATGTTATTGTGATACTGTATCTATCACTCAGTCTCTACGCTTACTGCCTCCTTCTTCTTGGCAAGATACTTCTTGATAGCAAGGCACTCAAGAATAGCAAGAAGGATTACCAGTATAGCATCGATTGCAAAGAGTACTTTCTCCCATGTAGGAAGTCCTGTATTGATAACAGAATCATAAGCACGGCTGTTGACTACTGTATAGAGGATATTCTTGGAAGCCTGTCTCATTGCGATAACTGATGTAGCAGATTCCTGATCGGAAACCTTGGACTGATCAGTAGAATATGTTGCAAGCATAAGGTCACAACCGTTTCTGATCATTCTGTCAGCATCCTGGTATCCGTATCCGCCGAAGTAGTCAGTCTCTGCAAATCCTCTGAATCCCCACTCTCCGCGAAGTACAGTGTTAAGAAGTGCTGAGCAAGCTTCTGCAGGTTCTACACCTATGTTGTTAAATGCAACCATAGTTGCTCCTGGATCAGAATTCTTGAATGCGATCTCGAAAGACTTAAGGTAGATCTCACGCATTGACTGCTCGTTAAGCCATGTGCACAGAAGACCTGTACGGTTAGTTTCCTGATCGTTGGTAGCAAAGTGCTTAATGTATGAGTATACTCCCCACTGTCTTGCTCCGCTTACAGCGTTTGCACACATCCAGCCTGCAAGAACACCGTCTTCTGAATAGTACTCGAAGTTACGTCCTGCAAATGCAGATCTGTGTGTATTGGTAGCAGGTGCATACCATCCTGATACATCCATATCATTAGCCATACGGCCGATTGACTGACCGAATGCAAGAGCCATATCCTTGTTCCATGTGCATGCGATCATAACTGCTGCAGGGAATCCGATAGAACCCTGGCCTGTGAAGTTGTTGTTGATAGAAGCAGGACCATCACAGTCATAAGTCATGACCTTGCCAATAGATTCAACAGCTGATGTCTCATATCCGCCAAGCTCTATGAGAGTGTTCATCTCTTCAACAGTCATCTCATCAAGAAGTGTATCCCACTTGGCATCATCGTAGTCAAGTCCGCGAAGTTCCTTGAGCTGGACACCATTCTTTGCGCCTGTTGTAGGCATTACATCAGAATCGTTGTTATAATCTTCTTCTTTATAATTAGTGTTATTTACATATGTTGACTTGTACTCATCAGAAAGCTCAAAGATTGTAGGAGCAGCTGTAGCCTCATCATAGTTAGCAAAGCCATCTGCACGTGAAAGATATGTTACATCACCTTCTGCAAACTGGAACTGATTAGTAGCTGCAACCGCATCAGACTCACGCTTGTTGGACTCATCATATACTACTGTAGAGTCAACTGTTACTGTCTTAGCAGCAATCTTGTTATGAGAATCAGAATTTATAGAGATCTCATAATCTCCTGCTTCAAGTACATAGCAGCCTTCACCATATGTATCATAGGAAGCCATATCTTCAAGTGCAAAAGATATTGTAATTGTCTGAGAAGCGCCCGGCTCAAGAGCATCTGTCTTAGCAAACTCTACAAGATTAGCTGCTGCCTTCTCAATTCCGCCATTTGTATATGGAGGATTGTAATATACTTCTACAACATCCTTACCGGCAACGTCACCGGTATTTGTAACTGTTACGTCAAATGATACTGTTGTTCCATCATTTGTTATATCTCCCATCTCCTGAGAGAAAGTTGTGTATGAAAGGCCATAGCCAAATGGATATACAACTTCAGCATCGTAGTCAAAATCCATGTTGCCTGAAACTGCCTCAGCATATGCTGTCTCATAATACTTATATCCAACATAGATACCTTCTACATAGTTAACAAATGTAGGATAAGCCATGCCGCCTTCAGCGAACATATTTTCCACACCGAACTCTGTCATGTTGGTATAATCAAAATCACCAAAGTTATTAGCTGATGGTGTATTGAATAGATCAGCTACAAATGTATCAGCTGTTTTACCGGAAGGATTTACCTTACCTGCAAGTATCTCACCAAGTCCGTCAAAACCTGTCTGACCTGTTCCGGGACAGTACAGAACTGACTTGATCTGTGAATAGTCATTTACAAAGCCAAGCTCCATAGCATTAGCTGAGTTAACAACTACAATGACATTATCAAAATTGGCTGTTACTTCATCAAGAAGTGCCTGCTCTCTGTTTGAAAGCTCAAGGTATGACTTTGAAGCATCAAGGTCATCTGCCTGATCAGAATAACGAACACCTGAAGCTCCGAACATTCCCTCTGTTGAGAATGTATCTTCACCATCATATGATGTTGGAAGATCTGCACCTTCACCGCCTGAACGAGCTATGAAGAAAATAGCTGTATCAGAGTAGTTCTTGGCATCTGTTATAAGACTGCCGTACTCAGAAACTTTAGGTTCAGGAATTGTCCAATCCTGTCCCATCATGCCTACTGTAGGTCTTTCTGTTCTCCAGGATGTATAAAAATCTACAAGATCCTGATTGTACTCGATACCTGAATCAGTAAGTCCTGTAAGGAAGTCTACTGTAGGATATGCATCAGAAAGAGCTCCTGATCCGGTTCCACCGTATATTGGATTTGTTGATGACCATCCAAATACGTTAACCTTAGTTCCTTCTGCAAGAGGAAGCGCAGAATCTTCATTTTTCAAAAGAACTATACCCTCTTCTGCGATCTCTGTACACAGTGCTTTTGCTTCATCGATGGCTTCATCTGTGATCTTGCCACCGCCCATTGCCATATTTACCATAGAGTAAACAGGTCCAAGTAGTATAGAATTAACTACTACTACAACAACAAGCGCGAAAACAAGCCATGCCTGCTTTCTGATAAAGCCCTTTAATGGCTTTTTTGCCTTCATCGCACATACAGTTACGATGATTGCAAGAACAAGTGCCACGCCCAGTGCTACGAGCTGTGGTATCATTGTTTGTAATACGGCGATAACGTCCGCAATGTTGATAGATAACATTTCCCTTCTCCTTCCTTTCAACCAAAGTCAAAAGATACTCTATCTCAAAAGTTAAGTCAGCTGTTTTTATATATCCCTGCTCCCACCAAGGCTTATATAGTTGCCTACCTATAACTTTTAAGTTCACAAGATGATCACTTATTTTGGCTCCTTAACTGTTTCCGGAAATATGATCTTGTTTACGAAGAAAAAGACCACCATAGAAACTCCGCCGTTAAGTACTGTAGTTCCGATATTGTAAAGCCATGCCGGAACGAACATACCGGCAACTGCTACCCATATGCAGTTGATAGAATTAACAATGCATGTGATAAATATGAATGCTGCTGTATACCATGCAATCTGCTTGCCGGGTTTATCATGATTTCTAAACACGAATAGCTTCTGGATCGGGAAGTTGATACACTCTCCGATCACCATAGCGATCATATATGCTGTAAAGTAAGCAAATCCTCCATGTGCCTGATCATAGCCAAGTATATTCCAGTCAAAAGTCTCTCCTGCTATCGTAAGCGGGATCCCCGGCCATCCAAACGATGTGTTACCAAGAAATGCAAACGCTGCCGGAAGGAATGTAAGTAGCAAATACTTAAATACAGTGATCAGATTACTTACTATTACAAACAAGCCTCCTTCTCTTATCCATTTAGCTGCTGCAGGATGTTTATCTGCAAAGCTGTTCCATATATTCATCAGTATCCTCCTATTCCCTGTGATATAGCCTTGATTCGTATTTCTTATTGGCACTTTTGTTCTTAAAAAATCCGGTGATCACGCCGCCAAGACCTTTAAAGAAATGCCCGTTAGCTATAGTCACTATACTTTCCACCATCTGTCTTGAAACCATACCGCCAGACATCTTACTTATGGCTCTAAATGGCATATTGTATATGAACATGGTATTTAGATCCGGTACACCTTTTTCATATGACTTATCAAGGTTGTTTTTAAGGATCTTATAGACTAGTCTGCATATACCACTCTTTGCATCTTTCATCTGGCACAGTGCATCATTTATATCAAGGTCGCCTACCTTTTCTTCAGGAAGAGGCCTTGCATAGAGCTTTTCAAACTCTTCATAGTGCACGTTCCTTACTTTTCCTGTCTTATAGCTTGGAAGATCGTCAAGGTTATATGGAAGTTCTGATATAGTTCCTTCCTTTGTAATACTTCCGGATAGCTTGATATCTAAAGATGAAGCTCCTACGTATATCTGATACTCTCCGCCTTCTATCTCCCATTTTCCTGAAACTGTAGAGAAATAACGGAATGTCTTATCATCAAAAGGTATCTCAACATTCACTGACTCTCCTGCCTTGATCCAGACTTTCTTAAAGCCTTTAAGCTCTTTTTTGGGACGGATAAGACCGGATTCTTTTTTGCCAACATAGAGCTGAGCTATCTCTGCTCCATCTCTTTTGCCTGTATTAGAGATAGTGAATGTAACTCCCTTGTCTGATACATTCAGATCTGAGTATTCAAAACTTGTATAGCTAAGTCCGTACCCAAAGGGGAACAATACAGCTACATCAGCTGTATCATAGTAGCGGTAACCTATGAAAGGTCCTTCTCTATACTGAAGATTCCTCTTATCCTGATCAGAATAGTTCACAACAGAGCAGTCTGAATATGCATAAGGATAAGACTCTGACAGCTTACCTGTAGGCACTTCCTGGCCGGTGATGATGTCAAGAAGTGCAGATGCTCCTGCCTGACCTGTAAGATAACCGTGAAGAAGTCCCTGAAGCTTATCAATCCATGGCATCTTCACAGATGATCCTGCGCTCATTACACCTACAATGTGCTTGTTATATACAGTAAGTTCTTCAAGCTCTTTGATCTGATACTCAGGAACATCAATGGACATTCTGTCTGCGCCTTCACTTTCGGCTATCTCATCAAGACCGAAGAAGAAAAGAACTACATCTGCCTTATCAGGACTATCTACAACTGTAAGATCATAAGAACTTATCTGCTGCCTTATAGTCTCAACCTTGGTAGAATTAACCTGTGAACTTCCTGATCCCTGATATCTTGGCTTATCTACAAATGGTCCCTTAAGACATACCTTGGTTCCCTTCTTAAGAGGAAGGATATCCTCATCATTTTTAAGAAGGACTGCAGATTGTATCGCTGCCTTTCGCGCAATCGCATGATGAGCTTCTATATCAAATCCCTTGGTATGATCATTGTCTTTGAAATAGATCGCAGCTTCGATGATAGGAAGGATGGCTCTGTCGATCTCTTCTTCTGTAATGCGGCCTTCACCTTTTGTGACTGCACTTATAAGCTCTCTTGCAGAGTCAAGACCCGGATTAGGCATCTCAACATTGGACTGACACTTAACGCCCTCCACATGATCATTGCTAGCGCCCCAGTCAGTAACGACTATTCCGTCAAATCCCCACTCATTTCTAAGGATATCTACAAGAAGGTGCTTATTCTCATTGGCATAGCTGCCATTAACCTCGTTGTAGGCAGACATTATAGTCTTGGCACCGCCTTCCTTAACAGCTATCTCAAAAGCTGTAAGGTATATCTCACGAAGAGTACGTTCATCCACAACCGCATTCATAGCCATTCTGCGGTACTCACGAGAGTTAACTGCAAAATGTTTGGGACACGCATATATGTGCCTGCTCTGAATTCCTCTTACATAAGATGCTGCCATCTTGCCGGCAAGGATAGGATCCTCACTAAAATACTCAAAATTACGGCCACAAAGAGGGGATCTCTTCATATTAAGTCCGGGGCCAAGAAGAACATCTACATTCTGAGCCAGAGCTTCCTCTCCAAGAGCAGCACCTATCTCCTGCCCAAGACTTTCATCCCAGCTGTTGGCAACAGTAGCTGCTGTAGGAAAGCAGGTTGCAGGAAGAGATGCATTAAGTCCCAGATGATCCCCTGCACCTTCCTGACGTCTAAGACCATGAGGTCCATCAGAAAAAGATATGGAATTTATACCAAGACGAGGTATATCACGTGATTCCCACTCATTCTTACCGCTAAGAAGCGCTGCCTTCTCCATCAGAGTAAGCTTTGAAATAATCTCTTTAGCGTCCATTTACACCCTCCGTATATCTATCTAAACAAAAATATCTTTTTACTATACAAAAAACTCATATAGTCATATTTCGTACGTTTATCTCCATTTGATAAGATGAATTTAGCACAATATAATTAAAAAAAATCGTCACAAGGATAACTGGTAGAAATCCAAGGACGATTTGCAAAAACTATCAATTTATATAAAACTCCCACCCTTTTACTACTTATGAAGGCAGGAGCTTATTCTAATTATTCCCAGCTGCCAGTATGACTTTGACCTTGAACCAGCCATCTTCATAGCTGCAGTTCATATTGCCGTCATACTTCTCAGCCACTTGTGCTATTGACTTAAGTCCGTAGCCATGCTTTACATTATCTCCTTTTGTAGTCTTGGGGAGGTTACTCTTTCCAAATATGCGCTTTTTTTGATCATGATCAAGATCTACGCTTGTACTTTCTGCATAGTTGTCACACTCTACTATGATAAACCTGTTCCTGCTTCTGACAGATAAGGTTATGAGCTTTTTGTCAGGGTCTGTCACCTGCTGCGTTGCCTCTATAGCATTGTCCAGAATATTACCAAAAAGTGAACAGATGTCTTTGACATGAATATCTGTAAGAAGCGTCCCATCAACCATGGCATTAAGAGTTATAGACTTCTTCTGACACTGAAGACTCTTGGTGGTAAGTACCACATCAAGAACCTTATTACCTGTATTCATGAAGGACTCCTGAATAGCTATAGCCTGCTCCATGTCAGATAACACGTCATCTCTTTTGCCGGGATCTTCTTCATTTTTAAGAGCCATGACATAGTGCTTCATATCATGCATCTCTTTACGAAGTGCTTCAGAATTGTCTATCGTAAGCTTATACTGCTCATATTGCTTTTGGAACAACTGATTGATCTGGGTACTCTCCTGCTTAAGAGCAAGCTCATTCCTTCTTCCCATCTGCGTCATCAGCATGAGCATTCCTCCAAAATCCACCAAAGTGCGGACATAGAGCATGTTCTCGGTAGCAGAAAATGGAGTACTGCTGCTTATAAAGCTTAAATTAGACATGATAAATGCACCAATTCCTGTTGCTATTACACTTACAAGCTCTTTGGTACTAACATTGAGATTCCTGTCAGAAGGAACATTTCCTTTTTCAAACTTATGATACAAAATGAAAGTAAGGGTATATACGACCACAACACATAAAAATGATCCTGTAAAACCATCATACCCTGTTATCTTCACAAGCCATACATGAAGCTGCTTGTAAAGACTTGCAGCAAACTCAGCAAGTACAAATGCGTGAGTTGTGATAACAGCGCAGTCACTTCTTTTTATATCAAGGACCATATAAAGTGACAGATACATAAGCCCTACTGCCCCTATCATCGCCGGAATCCAGAGTCCAAGAGGGAGTATACCTGCAAGAAATTGATATGCAACCTGAATAAACAAGGTACTGATACAACAGATCAGATATATTTTGTCATATCTTCTTTTCTTATAAATATTAAAGTAAACAAAAACCGCCAGCCATTCAGCTATAGCGGTAAATAATCTTGGAGTGTCCTGAATCTGAGAAGGATTCAAAAATTCCATAAAGTTCATCAAAGAATATCCTCCGTAAGAGCTGCCATAAATTCTTTCTTCCTGGCACGGCTTATTGGAAGTGTAATATCACCATTGAGCAAGACCTCTTCCTTGAGCACTGCCTGAACACAGGACAGATTGATAAGATAAGCATTGTGACATTTGCTAAAACCGTGTTCCATAAGCATCTCATCAAATCGCTTTAAGGGTCCTATAGTAACATAATCAGCATCCAAACAGTGGATTATCACATTATTGCGCTGACTTTCGATATAGATCACATTGTTACAGTCAAGTTTTAACTGCTTATCATCTACAGATACTTTGATGTACACATGCTTCTGTTTAGCCAGGGTCCTTATTATAGCCTTGTCTATGATCTGTTCGAACTGGGTATAGGATACCGGCTTTAATACATATCCAAGTGCATCAACTGCATATCCCTGAACTGCATATGAAACAGTGGATGTAATGAATATAATAACTACATCCTGGTCAAGCTTTCGTATCTTCTGCGCAGCAGCCATTCCATCAAGGAATTTCATCTGAATATCAAGAAGGATGATATCAAACTGTCCTTTATAATCATCTACCAGGTCCATTCCATCAGGAAGATGTGTGATATTAAACTGCTGCTTTCTGGCATTGCCATATTTTTTTAAATAATCCTTTAGAAGATCAGCAGCATCCTGCTCGTCTTCAACAATACATATATTTATCATGGTTAAAACGATAGCACAATTACTTCAAAAAATAAATTATCAAAACCTAAACTTGATATAAAAAAAGACCGAAGGTTTTTCCAACGGTCTTTTTTATAGGATCCTGACCATAAATAATATGTTCAAGATTATTTTTATCTAAAATGCTTATTCCCTGATCTTATATACTTATGCAACCTTTTTGCCAGACTTTTTCTCATACCCTGCAATTACAGGAAGGATGAGACCAAGAGCGATAAGTACAACAGGTGTGATGATATTAAGTGCAAGTGTAAGCGGATCTGTTGAGTATACACCCATTATGCAGCATGCAGCTGTTACTATGAAGCACCATGCACCAAATATAATACCAACGGTCTTGTTCTTAACAAAACGATATTCAGGATTGAACTTATCATTGTGAACACGAAGTGCAATATATGCAGCAAATACCCACAGATAACGCATAGGCATACATACTGAGTTAAGCTTTGTAAGCTGACGAAGTACATCTGCAGCACCAGGTACAAATGACTGAGCGATTATGATAGCACCTGAAAGTATGGCAACCATGATTATACCGTTAACATATGCACCATTCTTGTTCTGCTTGAGAAGACCTGAAGGGATGAACTCTTTACTGTCTTCATTGCCAAGAAGGATACGAAGAGGAGCATCAATACTAAGAAGAAGTGTTGAGAACTGTCCTACTACGTTGCAAAGTGCATATACGATCATAAGAAGGTTACCAACATGGTAGTACTGACCAAGCTTCTGGAATGCCCAGTATGAACCGTTGGACATATAGCTACTGAAAGCTTCTTCAGATGCGTTGATCTCCTTAGGGTCGAACATCATACCCATAGAGATAGTACCAAGCATAGCGCATACAACTACCATGATTGCAAGGAAGATCATTCCCTTAGGGAAGTCCTTGCTGGGCTTTCTCATCTTATTAACATAAGGAGATATTTTCTCACATCCACCAACCGCAAATACAAGGATTGAGAGGCTGGTAAAATAGTTAACGTTAAAATTAGGAATGAGATTCTTCATACTAAAATCCATTGATACGTATGAAGCACCAGGATTGATAACAGGAGCAGCAAACATCATAACGATATATAAAAGTGACATTACGAACATGCTGGTTCCTGCAATTGTTGTCATAGCCTTAAGAGGACTAAGACCTTTACTTGCGATATAACAAAATACAATAAGTACAATAAAAGTCACAGTCTGTACAAGCTTTGTATTAAGCTCATCATAAGCTTCTGCATTCTGGAATATAGCCCAGCTAAGTGCCTTAAGACCACCGCTTGACTTACTGGCAATATAAGTGATGTGAACAGCCCAGTATGTCCATCCTGCATAGTAAGCGAGCTTCTTGCCCATAGTTGAGTGAATCCATGAGCTTACACCACCGCCTGATTCCTTAAATGCTGATCCAAGCTCTCCGACCATAAGAGCATAAGGAACAAAGTATAAAGCGAACATCAGGATCCAACTGAAGATAACCTGAATTCCGTTGAAATAAACAAATCCATTTAAAACATTTCCGAACCCCCAAACAGTTGAAAACGCAATGAATGCAAGTGTCATTCCGGTCATTTTCTTTTCTTGTTTCATTTGTTTTTCCTTTTCCCTATTTCTAATAAATTTCAGCATAGAAGCGATTCCTGACATAAAAAAGGAAATCAGCACTGCACACTTAAACAGCGCATAACTTCAACGCAAGAAAGTAGTATATCGCAATTTCGAGAAAAAGACAAGTTAAATCAATGATATTGATGTATTTTAACGCGGCGACGCGCCGACGTTTTATAGTTTTAACGCTCACACGCTTTATAGTCTTAAAACACAAAAAGCAGTACCTCGATATACGAAGTACTGCCAATATATATTCTATCTCTATAAAAAACTTTTAAATACTATAAATCAGCTCTTATTGATACTGTTTTTTTGGCACAGTTAATTTAAGTCTTCTTCTGGAACCTGACTCTGATTCTATGCCATGCTTCCAGACGCCGCTGAAGAATCTCATCATACATACGATACTGGTAAGTGCCCATGTAGCAGAAGTTGTAACCCATACAGACCAGAATCCAAATAGTCCGAAGAAAAGAAATACATTAGAGAAAATAATCCTGCCTGCAACCTCAGTTATTCCATTGATCATTGCAAAACCTGTATCACCACAGCCATTTAAAAGTGATCTTGGAACATAAATCATACCAAGTGCCAGATAAAAGGGACTTGTGATCCTAAGCGCCATAGAGCTCATCTTGATAACTGAAAGGTCCGATACGAAAATTCTGGAAATATTGTCTCCAAACAAGAACATGACTGCGACCATAACAGCGCTGAATATAGCAACTATGCCTGCAGACTGCCAGAATCCTTTTTTGACTCTGTCGATCTTCCTCGCACCTATATTCTGCCCCGCATAAGTCATAAGGGCTGTACCTATTGAATTATAGGGCTGCTGAACCAGCTGCTCCACACGGCTTGTAATAGTGAATGCTGCTACAACATTTTCACCAAAGCTGTTAACTACGCCTTGAAGCACCAGGCATGATATAGCAATCATTGATGACTGAAGAGATAACGGAACACCAAGACGTATCTCCTGCTTGATATAATCATGATCAGCACTTATCCTGCCTTTTATATCCTTAAAATACTGAACACTTCTAAAAGCGTAGATATAAGCAATTATTGCAGAAGCATACTGAGAGATGATAGTTGCAAGCGCCACTCCTACAACTCCCATTCCAAAGTTAAGAACCAGCACAAGGTCAAGCACGATATTCATGATACTTGAAAAGATTAGAAAGTATAGAGGTGTCCTTGAATCTCCAAGAGCTCTTAAAGTAGCTGCAACACCGTTATATAAAGTAATCCCCAGTATTCCAAGGCATGTAACTCTTATATATGCAATAGAGTCATTGATTATAGTAGAAGGTGTATCAAGTAGCCTTAATAGAACAGGCGCAAGAAAAAAAGCTATAGCCATGATAGCTACAGATACTATAGAAAGCACATAAAATGAACTTGCGATAGTCTTACGGATCCCCTCATCATCTTTGGCTCCAAATCTATGTGATACAAGTATTCCTACACCGTTTGAAAGTCCAAAGCTAAGAGAAAAGAATAAAAAGTTCATAGAACCGCATGCGCCAACAGCAGCCAGAGCTGTCTTGCCGACATATTGTCCCACAACTATAGAATCCACCATATTATAAAGCTGCTGAAACAGGTTACCTATTACAAGCGGAATAGTAAAAACAAGAATATGCTTTAATGGACTTCCAAAAGTCATATCTACCATCTTGTATTTCTGCATATTTAACCTCCAAGGTCTAGCAATCTGTGAACGTATTAGTTCAAATACTGATTATATGCGCAATAATTAGTAATAACTATCTATTTTTAATTTCATTTTACTCATTTTTTATTATTTTTTCCTTAAATTCTATATATCTTTTAATACAAACAAGGTATTATGAATAGATGAGTCAATTATACCAAAGTGCTAAAAGCTTTATTTTATAATCTTTTCGTCATTTACACATATGCATTTATACGCATAATAGCTCATAATAAAAAATAGGCATTATTATATTATTTACTCAAACTTCGCACTTGGACGGCGCAGTATCATCAAGGAATTTGCAGGGACGGACAGTATATAGATCATTTCTATGATCCGGAGATATTATATGGAAAATATACAGGAAATATTAAATCTAGATTTTGATGTAAATGTTATACCCAGGGAGAATTATCCACTTAATTACCCCATTCACTGGCATAAAGAGATAGAGATAATCTACTACCCTTTATATGATGCCGCTGATAAGAATCCTGTGACAGAGATATCTGGCAAGGAATATGAACTTGCCCCGGGGGATATCCTACTTGTATGGCAGGGAGAGCTTCACAGGACTATCAAGAATCCTGATAAAAAGCTCATCGGTTTTCAATTTGACTCAGCTCTTTTGCAAAATCTTACTGACTTCATTCCTTATATACCGAAACTTCGTCGCCTTCATCATCTTAAATGCAGCATGCATGCAGATCTTGTCAAGAGCCTGTCTTCTTATCTTAATGATATCTGCATCTTAGACAAGGATCAGGATTCTTTTTATAGAGTGGAGAAGATCATCAACCTTCTTAAATTCATGACTACTTTGTCCAAAGAAGCTGACAATGCCTATGACGCATCTATGCAGGTTCCCGGAAGCTTAAGTCTTGATGCCTTATACAAGATCCAGAAATCCTGCGTATATATAACCAAGAACTGCAGCGAAGATCTGTCTTTAAATAATGTAGCATCCATTGCCGGCTTTAGCCCTAACTATTTCTCGAGGATGTTCAAAGAGACTACCGGATACAATTTCGTAGAGTATCTCATGATAGAAAGAGTCAGAAAAGCCCAGCGATATCTAGGCGACAATTCTATCCCTATCACAGAAGTAGCATATCTGTCAGGGTTTAAGAGTATATCTACTTTCAACAGGGTCTTCCATCAGATCAAGAACTGCTCTCCAAGACAGTTTCGAAAATATATGGTCACTGTATGATAAAAGAAAAAAACTTTGCACGCAGTCTTCAAAGCTTATGACTTATTGCGGGCAAAAGCAGAAACAGCCCGCAATAATCTATAAATATGTTAGGTGATGACTTATAAGACGCTGTGCTTTATAATAGTTAAGTTATGACTATACATGGCAATATTCTGACGCATTAAAAACTGCCGTTTTACTTCTCTGAGAGTATTTTTTAGTCATAACAATCAATTTTTTTGGGAGAGTTGTTTTGAGAGTTTTCAATGAAAATTACAAAAAAAAGGCCAAGATGTCTTCTACACAGATCATCGTTCTTGGTTTTCTTCTTGCGATCTTTATAGGAGCAGGTCTTTTGATGCTTCCTTTTGCAACTGCAAGAGGCCAGCATACAGGACTTTCTACAGCACTATTTACAGCTACAACTTCTATATGTGTTACCGGTCTTGTAGTAGTAGATACCTTCTCACACTGGTCTATCTTTGGACAGATCATAGTACTGATCCTGATCCAGATCGGAGGATTTGGTGTTATCACCCTGTACTCAGGATTTGTGATCCTTATGAAAAAAAGGTTTTCGCTTAGTACAAGGCTCCTTATCCAGGACTACTATAATCTTGATTCTATCCACGGACTTATCAAATTCCTGAAACGAGTCATTAAGGACACCTTGAAAGTGGAAGGTGTGGGAGCGCTTCTATACAGCTTTGTATTCATACCTAAATTTGGATTCTTCAAAGGTTTATGGATCTCAATATTCAATGCAATATCAGCCTTTTGTAATGCAGGTATGGACGTAATAGGTCCCAATTCACTTATAGACTACAATACAAACATCGCTGTCAATGCTATTACTATCACACTTATAGTACTTGGCGGTCTTGGTTATGTCGTATGGTTCGATGTTATAGAAACTGCTAAGCTTAGCTACAAAAGAGGCTATCATTTCAGAGTCTTCTGGAAGAAACTAAATGAGCACACACGACTTGTTATTAACCTGACACTCTTTTTCCTTATATCAGGAACCTTGTTTGTACTAGGGTTTGAGTGGAACAATCCTGATACTATAGCCAATCTTCCTCTTGGTAATAAGATACTGACAAGTTTCTTCCAGTCAGTAACTTTCAGAACTGCAGGATTTGCAACAGTTCCTCAGGATGCACTTACACCATCCACCTGCCTTATAGGCTGCATCTATATGTTCATAGGCGGATCACCAGTAGGTACTGCCGGAGGTATCAAGACAGTTACTATATTTGTACTGTTTCTGAATGCAATATCATTTATAAGAGACAGGAATGAAGCTGTTGTTCTTAAAAGAGCTGTTTCTGCCAAGCTTATAAACAAGGCTACTGCTATCATAACTTCAAATCTGATCATCACTATTGTTCTTATCCTAGCACTTATGCAGACAGCGCAGATGCCGCTTTTATCAGCAACTTATGAGATATTCAGTGCGACAGGAACTGTAGGCCTTTCAAGAGGCCTTACATCCAGTCTGAATCTTGCAGGCATGATAGTAGTTATGATAGGAATGTACGCAGGAAGGATAGGACCTATATCCATGGCACTGTTCTTTAGTACATCTCATGCAGACAAAAATGATATCAAGTACTCAAACGGACACTTTATAGTGGGTTAAATTATAACTCGTAGTAATTAGTTGGCCCGTATAACAGATTTTAGATAAGTGTATCATCTGGATCAAAACGGAGCTTATAAGATAAAAAAAGAGGTATATGTATGAAATATAAATCATTTGTAGTATTCGGACTTGGAAAATTCGGACAGGCTATAGCTGACAAGCTTCTTGAAAGCGGCGCAGATGTCATGGTCGCAGACAATGATGAGGATATCATCGAACAGTACTCTGCCAAGGCAACTACCGCCATAGAAGCTGATCTTACAGATCCTACAGCCATCAAAGCTCTTGGCATCTCCAATATAGACTGCGCAATAGTATCCATGGGCATGAGCCTTGAAGCCAGCATCATATGCACTATGGTATCTAAAGAGTGCGGAGTAAAGTGGGTAGTAGCCAAGGCAGGAAGTGAGCGAATGGGCACAGTACTTAAGAAAGTCGGTGCCGACGAGATCATCTATCCAGAAGAAGAAAGCGGCATAAGAACTGCAAAAAGACTCATTGCAAGTAACTTCCTTGAATACTTTGATATAAGTAATGAGCTGTGTCTTGTCGAAATGGCTCCTAAGGACAAATGGGTTGGCAAGACTTTAAAAGAACTAAACTTAAGAAAAAAATACGGAGTCAACGTAATCGCCATAAAGGACGGCATAGTTAAAGAATCCATAGATCCTGATGAGCCGCTCAAGGCAGACAACCCGCTGATCATGGTTCTTCACAAAAACAATCTCCCTAAACTTGATAAAGGAATAATGCTTTAAAAAGCCACCAGTGTACCGGCTCATTCATATTCGATTGGAGATAATCTTGAATTGAATTAACTTATGAATTCAAACTTTGCACTTGCCAAACATACGCCACCCTTTGAGGCAGCGCCGATGCGGATAGTTTATAATGCATTTTCATATCTTTTGAAGGTGTTATAAAATTCAGGAGCATGAGAGATGGATTTTTATATTCT
>JAEEGF010528476.1_pt1 | contig 22575 bp, 18 predicted proteins | sample 9134171 | NCBI WGS metagenome assembly JAEEGF01 (sample SAMN16246542, study PRJNA631951) | gut metagenome | biome: gut microbiome; feature: rumen; material: AP-attached | host: Bos | place: Iran: Karaj | collected 2018-10 | reverse complement strand
CGACCAGTCAGTCTCACCGAAGGTGAAATGCTCGTAAAAGTGCTTAAAATAAAGGATCTCTACGAGTTCAACTTTTGTAGCAACACTATAGTCTCGACGTGTGTCGTCTGAGGAAACATGTCGAAAACTCTAACAGACCTGATTCTATACCTGTCAGAGAGCAATCTCAGATCCCTTGCCAAAGTCGAAGGATCACATGAGACGTACACGATCATAGAAGGATCCTTTAATCTTATGTATTCCAATGCCTCCCTGCTGCAGCCTTTTCTCGGAGGATCGATAATTATGATATCCGGTTTGGTACGGATTTCTTCCTCCTGTTTTCCGACATTCCCAAGAGAGAACCGTGCATGGGATATTCCATTATCTTCTGCATTGTGACGAGCATCTTCCACCGCTCCCGGTATTATCTCTATTCCAGTGACGGATTCTGCCAAGTCGGCCAACTGCAAGGAGATCATGCCCACCCCACAGTAGAGATCCAGAATCTCGGAGATCTGCATGTTACTGATCTCTTCTCTGATGAACGAGAACATCTTCTCAGCAACATCGGTATTCACCTGGAAAAAGCTTTCCGGACGTATCCTGTATCTGATCCCGTTGACGGTTTCTTCCAGATATCCTCTTCCCTTGATGTTCACAAGCTGGTCATATACATTGTCCTCGGTATGACTCCTGTTGATACCTACAGTAATGAAGATCTTTTTCAAGCCCGCCTCACCTGCCAGCCTATCTGAGAGTTTTCTGATAGGTTCCAGATTTCTGGATGCTGTTTCAAAGAGAACGGAAATGTCTCCATTTCTGGTTTTCCTTATATTTATTCTTCTGAGATATCCTCTTCTGGCAGAAGGATCATAGGCCTCTATACCTTCTTCCTTTATCAGTCCCGATACGATAGACAGCATCCGATTCAGGTCATCATCGGCAAGCAGGCATCTGTCTATCGGCACGAGTCCTTCGCCTTCGTTTGAAGAATAACAGAGCGCCAATTCTCCTCCGACTCTTCTGACCTGCACCGACAGTTTGTTCCTGTAACCCATTCTTTTCGGACTCTCTATGATGGTATCCGCCGTGATATCTGTTTTTCCAATCTTCTCAAGGCAGTCGTTCACATGCTTTAACTTATATCTCAGTTGTTCCTCATATGCCATGGAAGACAGGGAACATCCTCCGCATCTGCCCGCATAGGGACATTCGGAACGTACACGAAAAGAAGACGCAGAGAGGATCTCTTCGACAGTTCCCAAACTGATTTTCCCTTTTTTCCCCGTGATGCGTATCCTTGCTCTCTCTCCCGGGATCATCCCTCCGGCAAAGACAACGTCGTTTCCGACCCTGGCGATCCCTTTTCCGTCTACAGAGACATCGGTACACTCACAGATATATGTACTTCCCTTATCCAGCATACTTGCATTCCCGTTTATATGTTCATTATGTTTATTATATCACTTGGCTTATTATAAGAAGAGGATGCCTTCTGTTTTAGAGTACGAAATAACGGACTTTATATGTGCTATCATTATTCTGAGAAATACTATTCGGAGGTGCATTATGGAAATAGCATTACTTGTATTGGTATCCATAGCAGTCATTCTTCTTGTAATAATAATGATCTTCCAGTTTCTGAGAAGACCGTCTTCAGAAGTCATCCAGGATGAGATGGCTTCGATAAGACAGGAATCACTCCAGTCCCAATCCAATATGAGAAAGGACGTGAACGATCATCTGAGGTCCCTTAACCGTATAACCCTTGAGACGGTCTCAAGATCTGCTGAGACTTCAGCGAGGAATACCGAACTGATGCGTAATGCCATAGATTCGAGGCTTAATGACATACGCAATGAGAACAGGGAAGCTCTCGAGGCGATACAGACATCGGTGAACGAGAAACTCTCTGAAGAGCTGTCGAGCAGTCTTGAAAGATCTTTCAAGAGCGTTAGTTTCCAGCTGGATCAGGTATCAAAAAACCTGCACGAGATAGAAACGATAGGAACTGACATAAATGGTCTCAAGAACGTCCTTTCAAATGTTAAGAACAGAGGTACCTGGGGCGAAGTACAACTGGAGTCAATACTAGAGGACATACTGCCCCCGAACCAATATATGACACAGCATTCTCTTGAGGGAAGGACTGAAAGGGTCGACTTTGCCATAAGACTTCCGGGAAAAGACGGATCCGAGATTATTCTTCCGATCGATTCGAAATTTCCTATGGACAAATACGAGTCATTTCTGGAAGCGGAAGCCGGAACCGATGCCGCCCTTAAAGACAGTGCAAAGGGTCAGCTCATATCTGCTATAAGGAGTCAGGCAAAGAGCATTTCGAAAAAGTATATCGTTCCACCCTATACTACCGACTTCGCAGTCATGTTCATCCCCTCGGAATGTCTCTACAACATTCTGATGTCTGACGCAGGAATCTATGCAATGCAGCAGGAGACACATGTCCTCATCTCCGGCCCCGTCAATACTGCCGCTCTTCTGAATTCGCTCCTGATGGGTTTCCGCACCATCGCCATACAGGCGAGGACGTCCGAGATCACAAGAGCCCTTAAGGATATCAGAAAAAACATGGATAATCTTGTGGATCTGGTACAGATCAGCCAGAGGAATGTCTCCTCCGCATCATCGAATCTTGACAAACTCTCCTCTTCCCTTTCAAGGCTCAGGACAAGGCTGGAACGGATCGAGGATCTGGATGACGGTTCAGGGGAAGCTGATGAATAGAATGCTTTGAAAAAAGTAAGGGCTTTATGCGTCTGCATAAAGCCCTTTGTTGTTTTAGGTATTAAAGATCATCGATCACGATGCATCAGACACCGAGCCTTGCCTTTCTGAGCTGCTCGGCCTTTCTGAAGTTCGGGTTGCCCTCTCTTCCGTTGAGCGGAAGGAGCTTCTCGTTGATGGCATCGAGTATCTCATCGACCTGCGGGAAGAAGTACTGATCATACTCTGAAGCAGGTGTTACCCAGTTCTGTGAACCGAGTACATAAGGAGCTGCATCGAGATAATCGAAGCTCAGCTGCGCGATGTTGGCTGCCATGTCATTGAGCACGCTGCCTCTTGTAACTGCTTCGCTCACGAGCAGGATCCTTCCGGTCTTCTCTACGGACTTGCAAACAGGCTCATAGTTGAACGGAACGACGCTCCTTGCATCGATGACTTCTGCTGATACTCCGTACTGTTCCTCAAGGATCTTAGCTGCATCGAGTGCCTTGTAAAGTGAAGGTCCGATAGTGAGGATGGTAACGTCATCACCATGTCTCCTGATAGCGGGCTCGCCGAGCGGTACTTCATAGTAGCCTTCCGGCACACCGGTCTCGACGAACATCTCGGGCTGATCATAGAAGTTCTGGCTCTCGAAGAATACGACAGGGTCGGTTCCGGAGAGAGCTGCGTTCATCATACCCTTAGCATCGTAAGGAGTTACAGGATAAACGACCTTGAGTCCCGGGATATGAGCACAGAGAGATGTCCACTCCTGAGAGTGCTGTGCACCGTATTTGCATCCTACTGCAACACGGAGTACAACAGGCATCTTGAGGATGCCGCCGGACATTGCCTGCCACTTAGCCAGCTGGTTGAAGATCTCGTCTCCGCAGCGGCCGATGAAGTCGCCGTACATGAGCTCTACTATTGCTCTTCCTCCGCTTACTGCGTATCCGACTGCGCTTCCTACGATAGCTGCCTCGGAGATCGGGGAGTTGAACAGTCTGTGGCGCGGTACGGAATCGACCATGTTCCTGGAAACTGCGAATGCGCCGCCCCAGTATGCAACGTCCTCACCGTACATTACCAGTGTCCTGTCTACATAGAACTTGTCGAATATAGCCTCGAAGATACCGTCTCTGATACCGAAGCACTTGATCTTCGGAACAGCCTTGCCGTTCTTCATGTAATAACGCTCTCTTCCCTTGAGCTGCTGTACTCTCGGGTTGTCTTCCTTAGCGGTGAGCATGTCATCGACAGGAGCATCGGTCATGGAATCCATGTGCTCATTGGAGAACATGAGGTCTTCGATGAAGTGAGGATTCTTCTCATAATCGGTATAAGGAGTGAGGGTCTTGTCGGAAGCAGCCTTGAATACTGCAAGGTTCCTTGCGATGACTGCCTTCTCGAGATCCTTGATCTCTTTCTCGGTAGCTACGCCTGCTTCGATCAGCTTAGCTGCGAATGCAGGGATCGCATCCTGCTCTTTCCATGCGTTGATCTCTTCCTCTGTACGATATGCGTTGACGTCTGAAGGAGAATGTCCGCCGAATCTGTATGTCACTACGTCGAGCATTACAGGACCGTCCTCAAGTGCTTCAGGGATCTTTCTCTCATAAGCATCGATGACTGCCATTACGTTGAATCCGTCAACACGCTCTACATGGAGCTGTGTCGGGGAAACACCTGCAGCAAAACGTGCGATCATGTCATAAGCCATCGTCTCGCCCTTTGTCTGTCCACCCATTCCATAATGGTTGGTAGCAAAGTTGAAGATGATCGGGAGGCCGCCCTTATTGTATCCCTCTTCCCAGAGATACTTGTACTGGTCCATGGCTGCGAAGTTGATTCCTTCCCAGACAGGTCCGCATCCGAGGGAACCGTCACCGAGGTTTGCTATTGCGATACCGGGCTTCTGGTTTACCTTCTTGAAGAGTGCAGCTCCTGCTGCCACGCATGCGGATCCTCCGACTATTGCGTTGTTCGGATAGATACCGAAGGGCTGGAAGAATGCATGCATCGATCCGCCGAGTCCTCTTAAGAATCCGGCATCTCTAGCGAAGATCTCAGCCATTGCGCTGTAGAGGAAGAACTTCTTTGCAAGGTCCTTAACATCAGTGTGCTCGATATTCTCCTTGACGAACTTATAGATATGTCCGCCGAGGAAGTTCTCCATGATGCTGGTCAGCTCTTCTTCAGTGAGCTTATGTATAGCGGAGAATGCCTTTGCGATGAGCTCGTTGTGGCTTCTGTGGCTTCCGAAAGTGAAATCGTCAACCGTAAGATAATAAGCTTCTCCGACTGCGACTGCTTCCTGACCTGTTGAAAGGTGAGCCGGTCCTTTATAGCTGCATGCTATGCCTTCATATTCACTCTTCGTCTTGATGTCGTTCAGCATGAGCTCAAACGTACGGATCGTGAACATGTCTTCATAGATGCGCATGAAATCTTCTTTCGTGAACTTGGAAGATTCTTCTTTGATCGTCTTGTTGTACTGATTTACGGGAATGTCTGTAAAGGTTATCTTTCCAGGCGCTCTCATCTCATTAGGATCTACATAAATCGATTTTGGCATATTATTTTTCCTTTCTTATTTTAAAAGTAATACCCATTACTTCATCTGCATCATGTCATAGTTCTCAAGATAAGCTACGAGAGCTTTCAGGAACTTGGCTGCATCTGCTCCGTCCATAGCGCCGTGATCGAAGGTGAGGGACAATCCCATTGCGGGATATGTCGATCCGTCTCTCTTGAGCCTGTATGTTATCGTATCAACACCCAGGATTCCGGTCTGAGGAGGATTGATGACAGGAGTGAAGGATTCGATTCCGAAGGAACCGAGGTTGCTAACGGTGAACGTAGCCTGTCTTGCATTGTCAGCAGGCAGTTTTCCTTCCTTGGTCAGTCCTATGAGAGTCTTGAGTTCCTTTGAAAGTGTGAGCAGTGACATATCGGAAGCACCGATAACTGCAGGAACGAGGAGTCCCTTCGGTGTATCGACTGCAACGCCGATGTTTACCTTCTTGAACTTTCTCATGGTCTCGCCGTTCAGATGAGCATTCAGCATCGGGAAATCTGCGACGACCTTTGCAGCTGCATGTACGACTATGTCGTTCAGCGTGATGCCTGCAAACTGTTCGTTCTCCTTGAACTTCTTGCGGAGGTTCATGATGACCGTTGCATCGAAGCTGGAGTTGAGCGTGAGCTGCGGGATTCCCTGGAGAGAAGCAGTCATACTCTTCTTGATGTACTTCCTTACGCTGTTGAGCGGTTCGTCCACATATTCGGTCTCTGCGGCAGGAGCAGCCTTCGGTGCAGGAACAGCTGCGGGAGCAGTCTCTGCTGCCTTGACGGGCTTGGCCTCTTCGACCTTCTTTGGAGCCGTAGCGGCAAATGCCTCGACGTCTCTTGCTATTATCCTTCCCTCAGGTCCCGTAGGAGCGATTCCTGAGAAATCTTCTACTCCGAGCCTTGAAGCAAATGTCTTTGCTCTCGGAGATACAGGTGTATCGGTAGAAGCCTTGCCTGTTGACTTGACTTCTGCCTTCGGGGCTGCTGCAACGGGTGCTGCAGTAGTTTCTTCTTCTTTCTTTGTTGCGCCGCCACCGCGTGTATATGCGGTTCCGGGCTTTCCGATGACACAAACTGCGTCGAGGCACGGTACTACATCGCCCTCTTCATAGAAGATGTCGAGCAGTTCGCCTTCGAATTCCGATTCCTGATCGATTGCAGTCTTGTCTGTCTCATAAGAGAACAGGATATCGCCCTTCTTAACGGGGTCTCCCACTTTCTTATGCCATGTCGAGAGTATGCACTCCTCGACCGTGATTCCGATCTTAGGCATGATGACGACGTCGACATCGGGGTTCTCGGTCTTGACATCAGCCTTAACTTCAGGTTCTTTTATCTCTTCTTTCTTCTCTTCGACTTTTTCCTGAACGGGAGCTTCAGCTTCTTTCTTCTCAACCTTTTCTCCGGCTTCTCCGATCACACAGACAGCCTCAAGGCACGGAACCACATCGCCCTCTTCATAGAAAATCTCCAGTAACGTGCCGTCAAATTCGGACTCCTGGTCAATAGCAGTCTTATCGGTCTCATAAGAGAAGAGGACATCGCCCTTCTTGACGGGGTCTCCCACTTTCTTATGCCATGTTGACAGGATGCACTCTTCGACCGTGATTCCTATTTTAGGCATGATAACAGTATTTGCCATATTACCCTCCAAAAATGAATATTCTAGAATAGTCACCAAAAACGAGGAAAATCCTCAGAATTTCCTAAATTTATTATATCTGAATACCCCTGAATGTCAATTGAAAGAACCTTTTTTCAAGCATCAGAAAAGGGGTTTTTCAAAAGCTTTTCTTATTATGTCAAGAGGTTCTTCCGGTTCCTCTCCTGACTGCTCCGCAGATGACTTGTGAAAGGCCCTTTTTATTGACTTTTATGCCCAAATGCCATAACATTTATTGTGAGATAGAGGGATTATATACAGTTATAAAATTTCCCGCTGGTATCATTTAAATCTATATAAAAGATTAGGAGAATTCTATGGAAAATCGTTATGATGTTGCAGTCATCGGCGGAGGCCCTGGCGGGTACGAGGCTGCTATAAGATGCGCTCAGTACGGTCTCAAGACTGCTCTGATCGAAATGGACAAATTAGGCGGAACATGCCTCAACAGAGGATGCATCCCTACAAAGGCTCTCCTTCACGGAGCTGAACTTTATCAGGAAGCTAAGAACGCAGCCTCATTCGGAGTAAATGTAGGCGACGTTACATATGATTATGCCAAGATAGCCGCTCACAAGGACAAAGTCGTAAGCAGACTCGTTGGCGGTGTCGGTGCACTTGAAAAGGCAAATGGCGTCGAAGTCATAAACGGCTTCGGCAAGCTTGATGATGCTAATACCGTTGATGTCAACGGACAGAAGATAAAGGCAGACAATATTATCCTCGCCATGGGATCCACACCTTCAAGACCTCCGATCCCCGGACTTGACGGAAAAAACGTCATGACCAGCGATGATATCCTCGCTCTTAAGGAGATCCCGGACAGCTTCGTCATCATCGGCGGCGGTGTCATCGGAATGGAGTTCGCTACGGTATTCGGAACTCTTGGAAAGAAAGTAACCGTAATAGAGATGCTTCCTTTCGTCATCCCGGGAATCGAGGAAGAGATCCGTTCCGCACTCGTAAAGAACATGAAGAAGATCGGTGTCAATATCATCACCAGCGCAAAAGTCACCTCCATTGAAGGCGGAGATACAGTAAAGGTCAATTATGAACTCGACGGAAAGCCTCAGACAGCTGAAGGTGCCTGCTGCGTGGTAAGCGTCGGCAGAAGTCCTATGACCGCAAACTGCGGACTTGAGGAAGTCGGCGTCAAATTTGCAGAGAGGAACGGCAGACCTACAAGATACATCCAGATAGATGACTGCTGCCAGACCAATATCAAGAACATCTATGCTATCGGTGATATCACCCCGAAGATCCAGCTTGCTCATGTTGCATCCGCTCAAGGTATGGTCGCAGCTGCGAACTGCGCTAAGAGGACCGCAACGATGAACTATGACGTAGTACCTGCATGCCTCTATACATCTCCTGAGATCGCATATGTCGGTCTCTCCGAGGAGAAGGCTAAAGAAGCCGGATATGAAGTCGAGACCGGATCATTCAACGTTGCCAACAACGGAAAAGCCATGGTCATGGGAGAGAACCAGGGAATCGTGAAGATCATAACCCAGAAGACCACAGGAAAGATCCTCGGCGCTCAGATGTATGCTCCAAGAGCAACAGACATGATCGGCGAGGTCGCTGTCATAATGAAGAAGGGCGGAACCTTTGAAGACATAGCAAATACGATACATCCTCATCCGACAGTTTCCGAGACATTGATGGAAGCTGCTCATGATGTTGAAGGCATGTCTACGAATGCTATGCCCAAGAAGTGATAATTGAATCCTATACAAAGAACAATAAAGGCCATGTTTTTTATAAAGCATGGCCTTTCGTGTTTTCTTATATTATTATTTGAACATGTCGAGAAGAGAATTGATCTTTAAGATGAACATCACATCATACTGATACATGGGATCATCAATCTCTCCCTCTTTATAGATCTCAAAATGGCAGTTATCAACTATCTGATATCTCCTGTCTTTCAGCCATTTTGTAGTCAAGTACTCAATATTCCTATCTATAGTCTTAAGAAGAGGCCCCGTAAAAGAAAACACTATACACGTCATTGGAGGGATGCTTCTGCGGAACTTTGGTTTATCATTCCTTTCATAGCTTTTCTGGTAATACAGTATGGTATTTCTGCCATCTGGGATTCTAAAGACCATTGAGGACAATGCCGATGATTTTACTTTATTTTCCTCAATATATTCCTGTCTTCTGTTATTTAACGTCTTTGTATCGATATCGGAGTTCACAACGTCAACAACCAGTTCTTCGGTGAATCCATCAATATCCACGAATTTAAACTCCGGATCCTCTCCTCCCGAGATTATTACATCGAAACTGATGGGATTGAATCGTCTAAATGGTTTTATGTGATTTCGAACATCTTTAACTGAGATACCATGAAAATTTGCAAACGCTTTATAAAAGCTCTTTTCTCCTGTATATCCATATATTTCTGAGAATTCCTGATCTATAATCGCTCCAGATTCTATCTCTTTTGCCGCCTCACATAGGCGTCTCGCGAAGATATACTTATTAATGCTCATTCCTAATATTGACTGAAATTCTTTTTCTATTCTTTTTATTTCATATCTTCTAGCAATATCCTCAAGCAGTGTAGGTTTGCAAAGATCCTGTTCTATATTGTTTAAAATATCTTTGATTTCCAGTATTATGCTGTTATTCATCATTTTTCCTGCTCTATCATTCCGTCCTTCATTAGATATATATGATTCGCATATTTACAAAGATCCGCGTCATGAGTCACCATGATCAAGGAAGCATCATATGTTTCGCATATATGGACAAGAAGTTCCATAACTTTCTGTCTATTATTCTCATCAAGATTCCCTGTAGGTTCATCAGCAAAAATAATCTTTGGTTTATTTATAATTGCTCTTGCGATGGCCACCCTTTGTTGTTCCCCGCCTGACAGTGTCTCGGGCATCTGATTCAAAATACTCTTGATTCCTAGATGACTGGTTACCTCATTAAAGTGTTTCCGGTCTTTTTGCTTGATGATGTAGTTCGGAAGCAGTATGTTATCTCTTGCACTTATCTCTTTTATCAGATTAAAGGATTGATATATATATCCGAATTCATGCCTTCTGATATATTCCAGATCAGCCTCTTTGTATAGATCCATATCATCATATATGACTTTGCCTTTGGAGGGAATGAGCAGAGTTGCTAGCATTTGCAGCAGTGTCGACTTTCCCGAACCGCTTTTCCCCATGATTATATTGATTCCATTATCAAATGAGATCGTCACATCCCTTACTGCCTGAATCCTGCCATTAGAGTATGTTTTTGATATCTGCTGGGTCTCTATGATCTTCATTCTTTTTTATCCCTCCCCAAAAGTGGTGTGAATTCTCCGACTATTCTTTGTTCCTGATTGTGTCAGCTATATCCTTCTTGAACATGCTGTTCACACTGACAAATGCTAATGCAAGTACCAGGATCAGTGCTGTAAAAACCACTCCTATTATCACTATAATGTATTGCAGTAATACAGGCATCTGTATCGGATAGAAGCTATTTGAAAAAAGCTTTAGGGATGCAAAGCATAATATCATACTGAGCAAAAAACCTATTAATACGTATGTTACATATTCCATGATCTTGATCTGATAATAGCTATGTCTGTTCATCCCAATTGTCCTTAAAATGGCTGTATTTAGCCTGTCCTCCCTCATATCAATGTATATTAAGGAATAAAGAGCATATCCGACCGACAGTATCACAAGGATAAGTACAACAATGCTAGATACATCGATTGCAGTATAAAACTTTTTGTAGAAATCCTCGGCAAATCTTGACTCTGCAATAAGGGCGTTTCTCGAAGACAAAGCTATCCTATTGAATATATTCCTGATATTGTCGTAATCATCATCCGAGACTGTTTTATCTATATAGCATGACAAACTTTCGATTTTATTCAAATTACGGTTCATAGATGCAGTCTCTTCGGTCCAGACTATTATCGGCATGCCATATCCACCGGTTTGTGTATATTCATCCTTATAATCAAAATATTCCCTGACGACCTTGCTAATGACATATTCTTCCTCATAAAATTGAATGGTATCATGATTGCTCAGAGCTTCTGAATATGTACCCGTATAATCTACAGAGGCCAGCTTTATGGTATCTCCGTCCTTAAGATAATCCTCTGTCAGTTCTATGGTCCCGATGCTGACAGGCTCGCAGAAAATAACGATCTTACCTGGTGCCAGATCTGTTTCTATATCGATTTCTGGATAAAGGGATCTGAAAACATCGATATTGTTATCTTTCACGGTAAAAGTCCCAAAATAATCTGTAAAACTGATGTCATCAGGAACACTGTCAACTTCTTTTTGCTCTATACAGTTAGGAGTCCCTACAAAAGCTAGATAGCTGCTTCTATTTTTCAATGTATTCCAATACTCTGAATCTGTTTCCGGGATCTCAATACATTTATCTCCCGATATAACATAATTAAAATATACGCCATCATAACTAGATAGTGCTTCCTTCACTTTGACAATATCACTAAAACCATATGAAGAACTTGTTGAATTGAGTGACATGCCAGCCACATAGATAGACCTATATCCTCGTGATGAGTTTGCATTTATAAAATAGTATTTTCCTTCATAGTTCAAAAACTGTCCGTACTTTCTGTCATAATCTATACATTGAAAGAGAGACAGAATCACTCCAATCAGTATTATCAAAGCCAATACTCGTTTTACCTTTCTTTTTGTGAATACAGAATATAATTCTATGATATAGTTTGATGTAAATTTATACTGCTTTGTCTGCTTTTCAGAACCTCTCTCTATAATTTTCAGTAAATAAACAGTAATAAAGGACAATACAAATGCAATAATGACCAAATAAATATAGATGATATTGGAAAAAACATATCCGAAATAAATGCCTTTTTCAAAAAGCATAAAAAACAATACATAAAATGCTGTTCCTGTTATTAATCCAATAAAAAAAGGCCATACAGTAATGCTGCAATTTAACACAAAAAAGTCTTTTCTTGATGTTCCGATTCCGTATAGCACATCTTTTTCCTGTAGCAGAGATAACAAGTGCATCCTCTGAATCATATATAGGATGTATGTGCCCAATAATAGATACAACCCCGAAAAAATAAAAGTATATCTTTTTATTGGCTCCTGAAGAATCATAAACCCAGAAGAATAAACTTCGTCATTCGAAACAATCCTGTCCGTATCATAAATACCTATGATCTTTTGAATATTACTAAATTCTTTATAGTCCATTACTCCAGAATAATAGAGCATTATAGACTCTGCTGTTTTATATTTCTGTGCAACCTGTTGTGCCACGAGTACATTTGGATAGTCATTCTCTCCTATAACTATCTCATCAAGATTATTCCAGTATCCGGAATAATCCTTTATAAACCCCGAAATCTTGAAAACGATCTGTTCCTCATCAATATCAAGCTTTATCAAGTCTCCTATATTAAGGATCTTATCAAACACATATCTATAGCGTTCTTCAAGGCAAATTTCATCTTGAGACAATGGAAAAGATCCTTCTGTTAAGGATATTCTTCCAAGTTCCAGTGCGCTTTCGTCATACGATCCAATAGATACATAATAGTCTGTTTCATTGATTGAATAATTACCAGAATGAGTTATGATGCCGTATTGTATCAGTCTTTCATGCTCCAGGATGATATCCAAATCTTCCTGTGATATGCCATGTACAAGATAATGATATGAACCATAATGATCTAAAAGGGTCTCCATGCTGTCCTTGTTGGAACTGTTTATCAGCATGTTTACACATAGTAAAGTTATGGTAAACAGCATCACAAAGAGGGCCATTGTAAACCATGTCCTCTTGTGATACTTATTATATGCATTTACCAACCTTCTAATCATTTCATTCCCTCTTGTCTATAGCAATATGTACAAATTATTATAGATTTCTTGTTTGTTGAAGGGACATCAAGTATTGTTATTGCTATAAAAATAAATCTTCCCTGTCACTCCAACTGTCAGCGATAAATCTTTTTTTCTCGCATATGCAGAGTAAGTGGTCCCTCCCGAAACAGCAAAAGTAGAATATCTAGTATATAGCGTTCCATCAATCTTTATCTGTGATGTGAAATGAGTAGTACCAGATGGAGAAACTGTATAATATTCTGTCATCCCTGTTGGATTTGCTAAATTAGCATATGACTTCATATATAGTTTCCCTGAAGGTATATTGAATGCCGGAACCCAATTACAGGCAAAGCTATATATTCTATCTATTGTAATGGAGAACGATTTACCTGCATGATAAGTATCAGCATAAAGAACTCACATATATACAATCATAATCATCGATAATATCAACAGCATTAATAATACTCTCTTCATTTGCTAATCACTCCTCTGAAAAAGCTTTATCTTGCATTCATCAATACTATCTCTGTGCACAAATTACAGATTTCATCAAATTCCAAAGGTTTTTTTGAATACAGTTCATAAGTCTCAAAATTATTTCCCATATTATATGCTATTGAATACTGAAGATCCTCTCCTTTATTCTCACTTACATACCCTCTCAGATTAAAAGAATACTTAGTATCCGGAACATCTACAGCCCTTCCATATCTCTCTTGACTATTTTCTGCATTTGGATGCAGTTTCGACTCCCATTCAAGGACCTGTTGACATGACGAAGCCTTGCCCACCAACATCAGTGTGTTGTATTCTCCTAAATACTCAACAATGGCTACTTCATCAGAATAGTAAAAGTACCTGATCTCATCATATCCATCGATGTGTTCTGGAACTCGGAATATTTGAATCCTGGTTTTTTGTAATACTTCTTCTAGCGATCCATATTCGACAGCTTCTTCAGGGATCATGCTCTCTTTTTCTTTATTACAAGAAGAGACAAACAAGAGCATAACCACCATTATGATTGATATAATATATTTTTTTCTCATAGTCATTCCTAACTATAAACACCTATCTTCATTTTATAATTTAATTTTATTTTATCCTAAATTATATGTCCAGTATCTTTTTTTACTAATAACGGATACATGGAAAGCACAAAAATATGCAGTTCAATCTTTCGTTTTTGTAAACAACTGTTCACACACATAGCAAGTTTTAATTCATAAAAAGGGACGACTCTACTGTCGTCCCTTTACTTTCCGTTTGTTCCATCAGAACTTCACTACCTTTGAGAAATCCTCTGCCTTGAGACTGGCGCCTCCGATAAGGCCCCCGTCTATCTCGGTCTGAGCCATTAGTTCTGAAGCGTTCTTAGGATTCATGCTCCCACCGTACTGGATCCTTATCCTGTCAGCACCTTCGTCCCCATAGATCTCTCTGACCGCATTTCTTACTGCTGCGATTGTCTCGTTTGCTTCAAGAGCGGTAGCGGTCTTGCCGGTTCCGATAGCCCAGATGGGCTCATATGCAATGACTATGTTCTCGAGTTCTGCTTCATCGATACCATTTAGAGCAAGTTTTGTCTGCATGCTGACGAAATCGTTCGTTATGCCCTTTTCTCTCTGGTCGAGTGTCTCGCCGATACAGATGATGGGCCTGAGTCCTGCAGCAAGTATGACCTTTGCCTTCTTGTTCACGTTTTCGTCAGTCTCGTTGAAATACTGTCTCCTCTCGCTGTGGCCGATTATGATATACCTGACTCCGGCTTCCTTCAGCATATCGATGGAAACCTCTCCGGTATATGCTCCGCTCTTCTCGAAATATACATTCTGTGCTCCAAGCTCTATGTTCGTATCCTTGATGAGTTCCGCCACTGCGGCGATGCATATATATGGAGGACAAACCACCACTTCAGCTTCAGCATCCTTTACGAGAGGAATGAGCGCCTTTACGAGTTCGACTGCCTCTGAAGGAGTCTTGTTCATCTTCCAGTTTCCGGCTATGATTGGTCTTCTCATGTGTTCCTCCGATCACTTGTCATTGAGAGCAGCTACTCCAGGGAGTTCCTTGCCTTCGAGGAATTCAAGGGATGCTCCGCCGCCTGTTGAGATGTGGCTCATCTTGTCTCCGAATCCGAGTGCCTTCACTGCTGCTGCGGAATCACCGCCGCCTATTATGGTGATTGCATCCTCTGCATTTGCCATGGCTTCAGCAACTGCACGAGTGCCGCCTGCAAAAGAGCTCATCTCTGCAACTCCCATCGGTCCGTTCCAGACTATGGTCTTTGCCTTGCTGATCTCTTCAGCGAATATGAGCCTTGTGGAAGGTCCGATATCGAGTGCCATATATCCGTCGGGGATGTTCTCAACGGGAACCATGACCGTCTTTGCATCGTTATCGAATCTGTCTGCTGCTATGACATCGCTTGGGAGCAGGATCTTTACGCCCTTCATCTTTGCCTTGGCAAGGAGTTCCTTTGCGACCTCTATGCTGTCATTGTCTACCAGAGAAGCTTTCATGTCTATTCCCTGGGCAGCAATGAAAGTATTAGCCATGCCGCCGCCGATGATAAGGGAATCCACCTTGGTGAACAGGTTGTCTATGACACCGATCTTGTCTGCTATCTTTGCTCCGCCGAGTATTGCAACGAATGGCCTTACAGGATTCTCAAGAGCATTTCCCAGGAATTGAAGTTCCTTTTCGATCAGGAATCCGGCAACTGCCGGCAGATACTGAGCGATAGCTGCAGTGGATGCATGTGCCCTGTGAACGGTTCCGAATGCATCGCTTACATATATATCAGCATAACTTGCAAGCTTCTTTGCAAATTCAGGATCGTTTTTTGTCTCTTCCTTATGGAATCTGAGGTTTTCGAGAAGAACTACCTCTCCGTTCTGAATATTCTTTACTGCCTCATCTGCACTCTCTCCGATAACGTCTTTTGCAAATACGACTTTGTTGTTGGGTAAGAGCTCCTGAAGTCTCTTGGCAACAGGTGCAAGTGAGAACTCCGGCTTGAACTCTCCCTTCGGACGTCCGAGGTGCGAGCAAAGAATTACTTTTGCGTTCTGCTCAAGCAGATATTTGATGGTTGGCAGTGCAGCCTGGATACGGGTCTCGTCGGTTATCTCTCCGTCCTTCAGAGGAACGTTGAAGTCTACGCGGACTATGACTTTCTTTCCGGCCACATCAATATCTCTTATAGTCTTTTTATCCATTTTGAGTCTTCTCCTCATAATAAATATGTACAGAAACTATTTTATTATACAGAAAAGGACAGGGCAACAAGTTTTTGCCTGTTGCCCTGTCCATGGTCACCTTCCGTGTGCTCAGTGCAGCGTCGGATATCCTGCCTGTCTGAGGGCCTCATAGAGCCCTATCGCGACTGAGTTTGCAAGATTCAGCGATCTCAGTTCCGCTCCCATGGGTATTCTCACTGCATGCTCCGGATTTCCGTACACCAGATATTCGGGAAGACCTGCGCTCTCCTTTCCGAATACAAGGAAATCGCCGTCTTTGAAATCTGCCTCAGAGAACACTTTCCCGGCTTTTGTTGAGAAATACCAGAACGTGCCCCTGCACTTGTTCTCTTCCCTGAATGAATCAAGATCCCTGTATACCGTAAGATCCAGCTTGTCCCAGTAATCGAGACCTGCCCGTCTCACCTGTTTTTCATCGATGCTGAATCCCATCGGTTCCACAAGATGGAGCCTGCTCCCGGTCACTACACAGGTCCTTGCTATGTTTCCGGTATTACCCGGTATCTCCGGCTCCACGAGGACTATATTGAACATCCTAATTAAGTCCTCCTATGAAGTCCCTTATCCTCTTCACCGCTTCCTCAAGATTCAGCATGGAAGTGGCATATGAGCATCTTATGAAGCCCTCTCCGCTTTCTCCGAACGCAGTTCCCGGCACACAGGCCACCTTTTTCTCCAAAAGCAGTTTCGTGCAGAAATCCTCCGATGAGAGCCCCGTGGGCGAGATGTTCGGAAAAACGTAGAATGCACCTTTAGGCTCATAGCACGGAAGACCCATGGATCTGAAGCTGTCGACGAGGAACACCCTCCTCCTGTTGTAGCTCCTGACCATCTCCCTTATCTGTGAATAGTCTCTGTTCATCTCGGATGAGAGTGCTTCCACTCCTGCATACTGGCTGGATATGGGTGCGCAGAGCATCGTATACTGATGGATCTTTAGCATCGCCTGTATGATCTCTTTAGGACCTGCGGCATATCCTAGCCTCCAGCCGGTCATGGCAAAAGCTTTTGAGAATCCGTTGATGAGAACCGTCCTGTCCTCGAATCCCTCTGCAAATGACTGATGCATTCGTGAATAGGTAAGTTCCGAATATATCTCGTCGGCTATCACGAAGAGATCGTGTTTCAGTACCAAGTCCTGAAGGCGAATTATGTCCTCCTTATCCAGTATGGCTCCGGTCGGATTATTGGGATAAGGGATAATAATGAGTTTCGTCTTCTCCGTGATCACTTTTTCTATGTTCTCGGGTTTTATAACGAAATCGTCCTTTTCCTCAGTGACAATGGGTATGCTCACTCCTCCTGCCAGTTTCACTCCGGGCTCGTATGAGACATACGAAGGTGCGGGGATGAGCACTTCATCTCCGGGATCTATGAGTGCCCTGAATGCCAGATCAAGGGCTTCACTGGCTCCTACGGTGACCAGTATGTCATTCATGTCGTAGTGTACGTCATATCTGTCATTCAGATACTCCCTGATGAGCCTTCTGAGTTCCGGAAGTCCGCTGTTGGAAGTATAATGTGTGAGTCCTCTTTCCACCGAGTTGATGGCTGCCTGTCTGACGTTCCAGGGCGTCACGAAGTCAGGCTCTCCGACACTCATGGAGATGACGTCTTTCATCCCGCTTGCAATGTCGAAAAACTTCCTGATACCCGAAGGTTTTATCTCCCTGACGCTCTTTGCGATCAATTTTTCGCTCTTCACGGAGTCACCACCAGCCTGTCATTGTTTTCTGTCTTGATAAGGACCGTTCCGTTCTCCTTATATTTCTTCATTATGAAGAGTGTCTCTGTGCTCCTTACTCCTTCGAGTACGGCCAGTTTCTCCCAAACGAAATTGAATATCTCCTTCATGGTCTTTGCCTCTACCCTGATGGAGAAGTCATATCTCCCGCTCATGAGATACAGAGCCTTGACCTCCTGGAACTGATAGATCCTCCTTGCGATGTCCTCGTATCCGAAATCGAGTTTCGGCTCCACCTTGATCTCTATCATCGCTTCTGCAGGAGCATGCTCTCCCATGGCCTCGGAATTAACTATGGCCCCTATCTTGACTATGATCCCCTCTTCTTTAAGTTTTGCTATCTCTTCATGCACCTTTCCCTCTTCTTCTCCGATCATCTTTGCGATCGTATCTTCGGATACGGATGCATCATCAAGCAAGATATCAAGTATCTCTCTGCGCAGATCCATTTTTACCATTCTCCTGGAATTTTATTTTGTTAAAGTATAATTCAAAGAACATGCCTTTTCAATGAAAAAAGGGATAGCGCCGCTATCCTCTTTTCCCTGTGTTTCCATATCTTATTCAAGTTCACTGAAGAACTCCCTTATCCTCGTTAAACCTTTTACGATGTTCTCCTCTGAAGTTGCAAAGGAGAGCCGGAAGCATTTGTCATACCCGAATGCCTTTCCCGGCACTACCGCCACCATTTTCTCCTTCAGCAGTATCTCGCAGAAAGAGGCTGAATCCGTTATCTTCTGCCCTTTGTATGATTTTCCGAAAGCGGATGAGATGTTCGGGAAAGTGTAGAATGCTCCTTCCGGCTTCATGAAGCTGAGTCCGGGTATCTCACCATACAGTTTCGCGACCAGGTCTGCTCTTGCCGAAAAGACCTTTGCCATGTTCCTCAGATCCTCCTGCGGGCCTTTAAGAGCTTCAAGAGATGCATACTGGGCTATGGAGTTCGGGTTTGATGAACTGTGGCTCTGATATGCCGACATGTATTTCGTAAGCTGTTCATCGGCTATGGTATAGCCCATCCTCCAGCCCGTCATGGCATAGGACTTGCTCATACCGTTCACTATGACCGTCCTGCTCCTTGCGTCCTCTGAGAGAGCTGCGATCGAGACGATCTCCCTGTCATAGCAGAGCTCGTCATATATCTCATCCGAGATGATCACCAGATCATGCTCCCCTGCAACATCGGCTATCATCGAGAGGATGCTCCTGTCATATATCTTTCCGCACGGATTCGATGGATTGGAGAACATTATGCCGACCGTTCTGTCGGTGACCTTTGCCTCTATCTGATCTCTCTTCGGAACGAACATATCCTCTTCTTCCGTTTCCACGATCACCGGCACTCCTCCCGCCATTTTTATGATCTCGGGATATGTTACCCAATATGGTGAAAAGATGATCACTTCATCTCCGGGGTTCACCGTTGCCTGTATGGCATTGAAAAGTGCCTGTTTAGCTCCGGTACTCACGACCACGTTAGCTCCGGTAAAACTGAATCCGTATTTCCTGTTGTATCTCCCGGCGATCGCATCCCTGAGTTCGGGGATCCCGGGTGCAGGTGTGTATTTTGTCTTTCCTGCATTGACTGCTTCTATTGCGGCATCCTTGACATACCTTGGAGTATCGAAATCGGGCTCACCTGCTCCGAAATTGACAACATCCTTGCCTTCCTTCTTCATGGTCTTTGCAAGGCTGTCTATTGTCAGGGTCATTGATGGGGCGATCTGTCTTACTCTTTCGGAATATCTCATTTTTCATTTCCTCCGTCTATAGTTGAGTGCGAATAGAATCATACTACCCTATGCTGATATTGGCAACACATTTTTGCATATTTACAAGAACGCAATTTCATTATAGTTCGGTTTTCTCGCATATTTTCTTCTATATTCAGCTGATTATGCATTTTTTTATGGCCGAATTTTCTTTTTCGCATCATAAAAATACCGGTGAGACTTTTTTCTCGCCGGTATTTTTATTACCTTTCCGTTCAGAATGGAATCATTCTTCGGTTTCCTCTTTTTCATCGGCTTCTTCAAGCGGGATGTCGGATGTGCAGAACGGGCACTTGACTGCATCGTCAGCCACTTCCTGTTTGCAGAACGGGCATATCCTCTTTGGAGCTTCGGGCTCTTCCTGTGCCTTCTTCAAAGCTTTTGCCTTGTTGAATGCCTTTATGAGCAGGAAGATAACGAGTGCCACGATCAGGAAGTTGATGATAGCAGCTATGAATGATCCGTACTTCAGTACTGCAGGTGTGGTCCCGTTTGCCTCTGCCTCAGCGATCGCTTCGTCACTTGCAAGTTTGATCACGAGAGAGGAGAAATCAAGACCTCCGGTCACGAGTCCGAGAAGCGGCATCAAAAGGTCGTTGACGAGAGAATTCACGATAGCCGTGAACGCACCGCCTATGACGACGCCGACTGCCAGATCCATAACATTGCCCTGAGCGATGAAATCCTTAAACTCCTTCAGCAGCTTTTTCATATTATGATCTCCTTAATATATATTCCTTATTGTCATCAGACAATGGATTATCTTTACTGTGCGTCCTCGAGCACTCCTCTTATACGCCTGACTCCGGCTGATGAGCTCTGCTCTTTGACCAGCTTGAAGTGTCCGAGTTCTCCTGTTCTTGAAGCATGGGGTCCTCCGCAGATCTCCTTGCTCCATCCCTCTATATTATAGACCTTGACGAGTTCTCCGTACTTGGCTCCGAATACTCCGACCGCGTTCTCTGCTCTTGCCTGTTCAACGCTCATTTCCGTACACACTACAGGCACGTCAGCCTTTATTGCCTCGTTCACGAAATCCTCGACCTTCTGCTTTTCCTCATCCGTAAGGGGACGCGGGAAGTTGAAGTCGAAACGAAGCCTCTCCGCAGTTATGTTTGAGCCCTTCTGCTGTATGTTCTCGTCGTTGAGGACCTTCTTGAGTGCGGCATTCAGAAGATGTGTTGCCGTATGGAGCCTGGAAGTCTGGACGCTGTGGTCTGCAAGTCCGCCTGCAAACTTCTCCTTTGCTCCTTCATGGGACTTCTCCTGATGCTTCCTGAAAGCCTCATCGAATCCGGCCACATCTACCGTGAATCCTTTTTCCTTTGCCAGTTCGAGAGTGAATTCAAGCGGGAATCCATAGGTATCATACAGCCTGAAAGCGCTCTTCCCCGGGATCTCCGGAGTCTGAAGATATCTTACCAGCTTGTCGAATTCCTTCATTCCCTGATTGATGGTCTTTGTGAATCTCTCCTCTTCGAGAGCGATCTCTGAAAGGATCTTCTCGTTGTTCTCTCCGAGTTCCGGATATACGTCCTTATACTGGTCCACGACCTTCTGTGCGATCTGGGGAAGCCCTCCGGCCTCTATGCCAAGCTGCATGGAATAACGTATGGCCCTTCTGAGAAGTCTCCTAAGGACATATCCCTGGTCCACATTAGAAGGTGTGATACCCTTTTCGTCTCCGAGCATGAATGTCGAGCAGCGTACATGATCCGCCACTATCCTGAAGGCTTTTACGAATTCCTCATCTTCTCCGTACTTCTTTCCGGACAGTTCTTCGATCTTTGAAAGTATACCTGTGAACACATCCGTATCATATACGGATTTCTTGCCCTGAAGTATCCCTATCGTCCTGTCGAGTCCCATTCCGGTATCGACGTTCTTCTGTGCCAGCGGTACGAAGCTTCCGTCCTCGGTCTTGTTGTACTGCATGAAGACATCGTTCCAGATCTCCAGATACTTGCCGCATGAACATGAAGGATTACAGCCCTCCGAGCACTTCGGCTTTCCTGTATCTATGAACATCTCCGTATCCGGTCCGCAGGGTCCAGTCTTTCCTGCAGGTCCCCACCAGTTATGTTCCTTGCTGAGATAGAATATGTGATCATCCTCCACTCCGCAGGACCTCCATATATCATGGGATTCGGTATCCTTCGGGGCGTTCTCATCCCCCTCAAAACAGGTAAAATACAGTTTCTCTTTCGGTATGCCGAGCCATTTTTCATCCGTCAGGAATTCAAAGCTCCATGAGATGGCCTCTTTCTTGAAATAATCACCGAGAGACCAGTTTCCGAGCATCTCAAAAAAAGTACAGTGCGAGCTGTCGCCGACTTCATCTATATCTCCCGTCCTGACGCATTTCTGTACGTCCGTGAGCCTCGTGCCCTGGGGGTGCTTCTCTCCGAGAAGATACGGTACCAGCGGATGCATTCCTGCAGTTGTGAACAGCACCGTGGGGTCGTTCTCTGGAATCAATGATGCAGATGGTATCACCTTGTGTCCCTTTGACTTGAAGAACTCAAGATAAAGGCTGCGAAGTTCGTTACTGGTTAATTCTTTCATATGCCGTTGTTTGTGCTTCCCGCACAAATCCCTCCGTATATATCGTATAAATTTATACAAATTATATGCTTCCTCTCCTCTTATTGTCAACGAAGGGGAACTGCCGGGAACAGGCATCTCCCCTTTACAAAAAGTCCTTTTCCAATTACTATTTACTGGATCGCGAAAAGCCCCAGGGATCCGCTCACGAGACTTGAAAGGAATGGAATATGAAATACTTTTTCTTCGATTACGACGGTACTTTTCTGATACCCAGGACGCCTGCCATGTCAGAGAGGAACAGAGAAGCTCTCCTTGCTCTGAAAAAGGCCGGACATAAGGTCATACTCTGTACGGGGAGATGCAACGGGCATGTACCGGATGAGCTCTGGGACCTTGACCTTGACGCATACTGCACGTCCTGCGGAGCCTG
>JAEEGF012197618.1_pt1 | contig 22583 bp, 11 predicted proteins | sample 9134171 | NCBI WGS metagenome assembly JAEEGF01 (sample SAMN16246542, study PRJNA631951) | gut metagenome | biome: gut microbiome; feature: rumen; material: AP-attached | host: Bos | place: Iran: Karaj | collected 2018-10 | reverse complement strand
TTCTGTTGTTTGCATTTTCAGGGATCACCTTAGCGGTCAGCTGGATGGTCTCCCCGATTTTGTTCAACGTACATTCCGTAATATCAAGTTCGATTCCCGTGACAGCCTGCGTCACTGTCACCTTGCATGAGTCGCAAGCCTCGGGATTATCATCAGAAACTGCCTTTATCCATGCCTCACCCGAATTTACCGCTGTTACAGTTCCGCTTTCATCAACAGTGGCAACAGATGCGTCTGACGAGGACCAGATAACTTTTTTGTTATCAGCGTCTTCAGGAGAAAGACTCACTTCAAGCTTAACACTTTCTCCTTTAGATAGAGATAAGCCTTTCTTACTTATTTCCACTGTTTTTACGAGAGGATTTACTATTACTAAGCAACTATCTTTTATTGAAACATCTGATTCTAGTTTTACGTAAATATATGTTTTACCAGACTTAATAGCTGTTACCTCACCGTTTTGTGTAACAGTGGCGATATTTATGTCAGAACTTGACCAAATTATCGTTTTATTTTTGGCACTTTCTGGTATAATGGTAACCTGTAAAGTTTGACTGTTTCCTTTGTCTAACGATAATTCATGCTTATCCAATTTTATTGATTTAACCAGATATGGAGAGTCGTCTGTAAAATACCCTCTTTCACCAGGATTGGCATAGTCAACATTTACAAAACTGGAATTATATACAAATCCTTGTCCCCCAACAAGATTTGTACAGCCAGTGAACATATTATCTGATTGTAAGGCAGTCCAACTTTCAGCACAATAAATTGTTTTCAATCTGCCACAGCCATAAAACATGCCTGCTTTATGACAGCCGTATGACATATTGCCCTCGTGTATAGTCTTGTAATCATAAAAATTATTTAAATCCAAGCTTGTCAATCCAGTGCAATTATAGAACATATTAATCATTGACTCTACGTTTTTCGTATCAAAACTGCTTAAATCTATTTCTGTAAGACTCTTACAATTATAAAAAACTCCATTCATGTTTATTACATTACTGGTCTTAAATCCACTTAAATCCACACTTTTCAGACTACTACAGTTATAAAAAATATGTTTGATAGTTTTTGCTTCGCTTGTGTTGAGATTCTTTAAGCCATCGATTGTGGTTAAATTAATACAATCATTAAACCATCCATAAAAACTCACAGGTTTTACTTCAGCAAAGCTTTCTTCAATTACAACATTTGTTACTGTTTTTCTAACAGTTGTATTCCAAGCCGGAATACCAGATTCATTGCTTGCTATCACATCATCTCCTTTCCATATCTTATTTATTGTATTTTCTTTATATTTATCCCATTCATTATAGACATCGTAACTACTTAGGAAATAAAGCGTTTTGATATCAGAACACCAGAAAACATACTCATGTAATAATGGAAAACCATTGAATTTACCAAATTGTTTCCAAACGCTGGCCGATTTGTATTTACTAAGGCTTTCTTCTGGTACATGTAATGTGGCATAATTCAGATAGCAACCATTAAAGGCTGAAGCATCAGTCGAAGGAACATCAATAGAATTGCAATAGAAGTTTTTTAAATATTCACAATTGCCAAATGCATTTTTACTGATTGATGAGATGGTGTTTGGTATTTCTACTGTGGTTAAGGCCTTGCAACCAATAAAGGCATTTACACCAATAGATGTAATTCCCTTTTGAATCTTGACAGAAGTCAACCCATCACAATAGGCGAAGAGCCCTTGATTGATTGTAGTCAAAGTACCTGGTATTTCTACAGAAACCAATCCTGTGCATCCATAAAACACATTTTTTTCGATAGTTGTTACACTTTCGGGTATAGAAAGTGACGTTAATCCTGAGCAATAAGAAAAGGCTTCAAGATAAATAGTTGTAACACTGTTTGGAATAACCAACTCGTTTATTTCAGAACACCCCCTGAATGCTTGACTTCCAATAGATGTAACACCATCTGGTATGACTAACTTCGTAATTTCTTCGTCATCTAAATATAAATGGTGTGCAGAAACCACTGGATTTGACCAAGAATTAGTAAATGACACATTGCACCATTTTGCCAAGTCGTGAATGGTAACCTTGTTTAGTTCTGTGCAATCATAAAAAGCACCTTTTCCTACAGTTGTCAGATTATCTGGCATATCAACGGTTAGTAATTTTGCACAACCTTCAAAAGCAGAAACACCGATAGTTGTTATGCTATTAGGTAAAGAGAGGGTTGTTAATTCAGAACACTGATAGAAAGCTTTGTCTCCAATTATTTCTACACCATCATTTATTATTGTTGAAGCTAAATTCGTACACCCATAAAAAGCATTATTGCCTATACTTTTCACAGAACCAGGTATTTCTATAGTTTTTAAACTTTTACAACCATAAAAAGTATTATTGTTAATACTTTTTACGGAACTTGATATTTCAACAGTTTTTAAACTCGAACAACCACTAAAGGCATTTTCGCCAATAGTTTTTATACTATTAGGAACTTCAGCAGAAGACAAATTGATACAACCAGAAAAGGCATTTTCACTAATAGACACTATTCCATTAGAAATAATTACAGAAGTAACATCTATACAATCCTTGAAAGCAGCCTCACCAATTTGCAGAACATAGTAGGTCGTATTATTATCTGTAAATTTATAAGGGATAGTTATATTCCCTGAGTATTTAAAGATTTCTGAGGATGTGTTATTAGTAACTTCCAACGTGTTATCTGACAACTTATTGTAATAGATGCCATCAAAAAACAAATCATACGCTAAAGTAGGCATTGAAAACGATAGCATATATAAAACAATTACTGTTTTTAGAATATGCTGTAAGTTTGTAAATACATTTTTTTTCATAATCGTGATATTTTTAAGTTTAACATTGTTTATTATTTATTTGATAATCATATTTTTTTTGTTATCATTATATAGTTAAACATCAATTTTGTCGCCTTCTTCAATCGACAATCTTCCTGATTCTGTCCAGACCGTTTCACGGAAATTTCCTGTCAACTGATATTCACCGGCAAAACATTCATAAGAAAGAATATGCACATTCAATGGCAATAAAATTTTAAGTATTTTAAATTGATAGACATTAACTAAATTAACTTTTTATACTCCAGCCATGATGTTAATAATAGCCACCACATCAGAGATATCTGTCTTTCCATCGTTATTCACGTCAGATGTTGACTTAAACGTTGTGTCGCCCGCCATCGTGTTGATGACTGCAACGACATCGGAGATATCTGCTTTTCCATCATTATTTACGTCACCTTTAACAACATCAACATAACCACCATCTTGTATAACCACAATCTTTCTTGCTCTTGGAGTTGAATAATAATTGTTATTACCAAGTTGAACTGCTACAATATTTAGTTTTCCTCCACTGATACAGTCCAAATACGTTTTATCACCAATCGAATATATTTCAGCGATAGTAGAATTGTCAATTGTATAGGTGATGGGTAAGCCTGATGACGCATTTGCTGTTAGAAGGACATTATCTCCGGCTTTCAAATCGTCCAGTTCCTGTTCCCACTCAATGGTCTGTTCAGCTTTGTTTATAGTCAGTACACCAGATGTATAGGCAAACTGATAATTATCAGCACTGCCGCCTGAGATTTCAATAGAATATGTTCCCACATCGGAAGTTTTAGTTGCAGATGTCTTGGCTATAGGTTCTGTTATCAGCACCTTTACGTCATCATTTCCCACAAATCCGTCATATTTGATTTCAAACACAGGATTTTCCTCATTATATTTTCTTTCGTATGTACCTACTGAAGCAAAAAGTGTTCGTGGGGTAATCGTCAGGGTTCCATTTGTGTAGGATATTGAATAGTTGGGGCTTGAAGCATTCTCAGCCTTGATTTCATATGTTCCCACACCACTTAACGTCGTTGCTGTAGTTGAAACAGTCGGACTTGTTGTCAGAGCCTCTTTATTATCACCGTTGACAAAACCATTACAAGTGAAAGTGAATTGTGGATTCTCTGCATAATACTGTCTGACGGCATCATTCACCTTTATCGTTAACGGTGCAGGGCTGACACGGAGCACCCCCATAGAGACATCAGCCAAGTCGTAGTTCTTTGCCACCCCGTTGATTGCCGTCACATTATACTGACCCACACCACTACTTTTTGTCGCATCTGTCTGAAATGTCGGTGCCGTTGCCCATTCTGGCTCTGACTCAGAGTTCTTCAATCCAAAGAATTCAATGGTAAATATTGGATTTTCTTCTCCATACACTTTCATCGCATCATTCACTTTGGCAGACAGAGGAGCTTTTGTCACTGTCAATACCCCCGGCTCATAAAAAAACTCATAGTTGGCTGAACTTCCACCACTAATAGTTATTGGGTATTCGCCTGCAGGGCTTGTCTTAGTCGCTGTGGCTTTTCCCGTCGGCTTAGTTTCAAAGACACTTTCTGTCTCATTGTTTACCAGTCCATTATATTCCATTTCGAACGAAGGGTTCTCCTCACCATATTCCCTGCTACAATGCGAGGTAACATTGAGCTGCCGTTTGGTTATTGTCAGTTCACCGTCTTCGTATGTGATATAATAATTCTTCGCTGCTGCGTCGCTTGGGGTGATTTTATATTTGCCTGCGCTGCTGGTCTGTGTCGCGTCTGTTGTCAATATGGGACTCTTTGTTAGCACTTGCTTATCTTCATTATTGAGAAATCCGGAACAGGTGAACTCAAAGGGAGGGTCTTCCTCATAATACATTCTTGTTGCATTATTCGCCTTAATTGTCAAAGGTGCTTGCGAGACAGTTAATGTGCCGTCCTCTATTTGTGACAACTCATAATTGACAGGAACGCCTGATGCTGTAATGGGATATGTTCCCACATCACTGTCAATTGTGGCATTTGTCTCAATTTTTAAGGATTCTGACCATTTTGGCACACTCTCATCATTTTTCAGCCCTGTATAACTGACTGTAAACGCAGGATTGTTTGTGCCATATTGCCTTGAGGAATCATCAACCTTTGCCGTTAAAGGTGCTTTGGTTATTGTCAAAGTACCTGGCTCATACACAAACTCATAGTTTGCAGAGTTTCCGCCGCTGATTGTTATTGGGTATTCTCCTACAGGGCTTGTCTTTGTAGCAGTAGTTGTTACGGATGGTTTTGAAGTAAACACATTTTCACCATCTCCATTTATTAATCCAGAGTATGTGATATTGAATTGTGGATTCTCCTCACCATATTCTCGGCTTACCGTTGGAGCTGTTATCGTTAAGCTGGCAGGATTTATGCTGTAACGATATACCACATTGGCGGTAAAAGTCTCAGCACCATTAGTAAATGTAACGGGTATGATTTCTTCATGTTCCCCGACATTCTTATTTAATGTGGGCATAGTTAAAGAGGCTGTATATCCTTCCACATTATTTGTCCATGAAGGCGTCGGCGATTGACCAGAATACGTAAATGAATTCTCACCGAATGTAATCATTTCGATAATATTAGCTGAATTTATTCTATATTTAGGGGTTGAATATGCAACAAGGTCAGGGACATAGGTTTTTGACGTGGCAACCCAATTTGTAGGTGGTGTTGATGATAAGTATCTAATCTCTCGTAATAAAGGACAGTTATAAAACACATTATTTCCGAAATTATTCGCAGTCTCCGGAATGGTTATTGACATTAAGTTTTGGCAAGATTGAAAAGCATATTGTCCAATTGTTTCCACATTTGGGATATAAACTGACTTTAATGATGAACATGAATAAAAAGCAGAAGATTCGATTGATTTCACATTTGGCATTGAAACAGATTCTAATGACGAACATGAATAAAAGGCAGAAGATCCAATTTCTTCCACATTTGGCATTGAAATAGTATTTAATGATACACAACGATGAAAGGCACTTCCTCCTATTGATCGGACATCTGGCAAATCAACTGTTTCAAGACTTGGATGACATGCAAATGCAAATTCTTCAACTATAGAAATAGAATTGGACAAACGAATAGTTTTAATAAAATTAACATCATGGCGTATATGATAAGAATCATAATAGTAATCTAATAAAGTACCATCACGAAGCACAGGAACAAAGGCTTCGTAACCAATTGAAGTAACCTTATAATCATAACCATTATAATTAACAGAAGATGGAATCACATACTCTTCTTTATCATATTGCGAAACATAATAATACTTCTCTGTGTTATTATCCACTCCACGCACTTGCGTTCTATTGGATGTTACAGATGCTTCAACTCCTGACAACAGATAACACAAGTCTCCAATTTGGACTTTTAATTGTGCATGCACCAAAAATGATGTAAACATGCATAAACTCAATATAAATATCTTTTTCATTTTAAAACAGATTTAAATATAGAACATTCATTTTATTCTCTTTAATTGATAGTAGAATTTAACAACTGTTTTTCTTCGTCAATCAACTGATAGTAAAAATCCTGTGCTTTTGCGTTAATATCCCTGATATCCACATGATAATTTTGTAAGATTTTTTTTACATATTTGTATAAAGGGATTAATTCTCTTGCTTTTTCTTCCAATTCTTTGATTTTTTCACGTTCTTTTTCCGCATCGAATTCTTCATTCTCAGATAGCGGCTGATATTTCCTATGCTTTGAGGGAGTTTGCTTATAATTCATATCACAAAAGCTATAAAGTTCGTTAATAAAATCTACAATTGGTTTCTTTTCTGGTCCATTGAATTGAAATGTGTTTAAATCAACATATCTCAGACCACGCCATAATTCATCCCGAATAATTGTAGGATTTGTAAAGAAGCTGTCAATGCAATCGATAGATAGTGTAGTAAATAGTTTTTCAAGCTCCTTTTTATTCCACTGATATTTTCTTTCTGCATTAATCACATCTAAAATATCGTAGCTCTTTCGGTAAGTTTTATAGTTATATACACAAGCAATAATAGAAACAATGATTCCTATTATTTGCAAAACGGGACTTACCCAATCAGCACAAGTCATATTATTTTAGATTTATCTGCCCTATGACCCCAAGTTCAGGCTTTTTTATTCTTAATTCACAATCATTGACACAACAAAAAGGTGGGTATCCACATCTGCTCATCCGTTTCCTGAGGCCTACCACAGCCTTGCAAGTTGACGAACAGAGTGATACCCACGAAAAGATTTGCTGATACACCCGTTATGTGTGCGTTGAAGGCAAAGATAGCCCTCACGCACACAACGGGAATACAAAATCAGCATACCCGAGGCATCCAACTCTGCATTGTCTTTGACTTGCAATCTGCTTGTGGTAATTTCAGGAAGCCAATCGACAAAGCATCATGTGACGCTTTTTCATTATGTAATGGAAATCAGACCATTCCATGTTCCACGTAAGAAACAATGGTCTAACTTCACGATTGCAAATTTACAAATCATTTTTGTAAATACAAAGAAAAAAGGTGATTTTTTTTGTTGATTTTTTTGTTGTTTTTTTGTTGTTAGTTCTTGTTGTTAGTTCTTAGTTTTTAGTTGTTAGCAGACATTTTAATCAGTTGAAAGTTAAGCGGAAAAGGGACAGGTGAGGATTTGTGCGGTTTTATTTAGACGCACCACGGCGCGTCTCTACAAGCACTACGGTTATTTCATGCGTGGGTGGGGATTTAGGGAAGCGTTCCTGATGCACAACAAATAGAAGGCGGCGTTTTCAATACGTCGACAGCAGAAATATATTGAATAGCAGAGAATTCTCTTGTTTTGGTGAAAAGACAGATTTATGCCAATATTATAAAGTATAGTGTAGAATATTTCTTAATATTTGCAAAGTGAACTTAAGATTATTTTTTATGAACAAGCAGATAATAAAGACTGTTATTGGTGAGAAGCAACAACAAATCAGTATCGGCTTACTCGCATGCCGTATGAAAACGGCTGCTCTTATACGTTTCATAACCACTCAAGGCTGAAAGTTGCTCAAACGATAGTTTTTGAGGTCGTTTCAGCAGTTTTCGTCACCAGTCATCTTGTTGATGACAGCTATATTGTAGAGTTAAAATTAAATATTATTTTTTGCATTTTTTTGTTTTTATTTGGCTGTTTGAATTGAAAAGTGTAATTTTGCAGCACAGAAAGTTCTTGAAAAGTGTAATTTTTTAATATCAAATCCTATTGAAAAGTGTAAATTGCAATGTTGTATAGAAAGATTACATCATACATCGAAGACTATCTGAAGTCTGACAATGACAAGATTCTGATTCTGGAAGGAGCCCGTCAGATAGGTAAGTCGTTCAGTATTCGTGAGGCAGGCACACGTCTGTATCCGAACTATGTGGAAATCAACTTCGCGGAGGATGATGCGGGCGAACAATTGTTCAAGAATATCCATAAGAAGGAGGACTTTTACCTGACGCTCAGCATGGTCGCCGGTGATAAACTCTCCAATCGTGACGACACGCTGGTTTTTCTTGATGAGATTCAGCACTATCCGCAATATCTTACCATGCTGAAGTTTCTGCGTGCGGATAATCGCTACCGTTATATTGCCAGCGGCAGTCTGTTAGGTATTACTCTGCATGATACGACCTCCATCCCTGTAGGTAGCATCACTATCAAGGAAATGTTCCAACTTGATTTCGAGGAGTTTCTGATAGCCACCGGCTTCGGCACAGAAGCTATTGCCATGCTGCGACAGTCCTTTGCAAATCACCAGAGCCTGACAGAAGAGCACCACCGCCACATCCTGGACTTGTTCCGCCGTTATCTGTTGGTAGGTGGACTACCCGATGCCGTCAACACCTATCTTGATACGCATAACATCGTGAAAGTAAGAGAAGTTCAGGATTCCATCCGCAGCCTTTATGCCAGTGATGCTTCAAAGTACGAGAAGGAACACAACAAGAAGCTGCTCATACGTCGTATCTATGAGATGATTCCCTCGCAAATGGAGAACAAGAAGAAGCGTGTGGTGGCTCAAGATATACGAGGAAAGAAAGGCGACCGTTTCAACCTGTATAAGGAGGAGTTCGAGTACCTCATTTCTTCGGGGATTTCTTTGGCTGTTAATGCCATATCTAATCCACATTTCCCGCTAAGCGAGTCACTTCAGAAGAATCTTTTAAAACTCTATCTGAATGACGTGGGATTGCTTACCGGCTTGCTCTATCGAAATAACATCCGCCCTGTTCTCGACGATATTTGCAGTGTGAATCTTGGATCCGTCTATGAGAGTGTTGTTGCCCAGGAACTTCGAGCACATGGCCATAAGCTTTTCTACTACGACAACCGCAAGCAGGGCGAGGTTGATTATCTGATTGACAATCACCAAACGATGAGTGTCCATCCGATAGAGGTTAAGTCGGGTAAGGACTACACGGTGCATAGTGCCCTCAATAAGCTCTTAAAGAATTCAGAATACAACGTCCTTGCAGCCACGGTCATTTCCAACGAACGCAATGTTCAACAAGTAGGTAAGGTTACCTATATGCCAGTCTATTTCGTGATGTTTATGGAAGCCGACACACCAAATACTGATGAAACAGAATACATTTTCTAAAGTCTGAGCACTATCAGCCATCCAGATAGTCTGCAATGCAGGAATTATGACATCCTGGAGAAGCGACGATAACTTTCTGACACATAAACCAAAGCCGGGAGCAAACCTCAATAGCATAATAAAATGAAGAAACCTGCGAGTAAACGAGAGCAGAAGAATGCTTGCATTCATTCTGCCGAGCGTGAGCAGGTTCGGCGAAGCCAATTATGAAAGGGAACGGTTCTTGACGTACGCCCAATAGGGGGCGACGTTTTCTTACGTCGGCAGCAAGCACATTTCTGAATCGCAGAAAGATTTGTAAAGCGAAACCGTCCAACAGCAAATCAGTTACGGCTTACTCGCCTGACGTAAGAGAACGGCAGCTCCTAAAGGTTCAGCTTTTAGGGGATGTATAGTTACAACTCAAGGTTGAAAGTTGCTCAAACGAGTGTAACTTTGGGGCATTTCAGCAGATTTCAAGGTTGAAAGTTGCTCAAATGAGGGTAAACCATAGTTGTTTCAGCAGATTTCAAGGTTGAAAGTTGCTCAAACGGTGTTTCTTTATAGAGTTATGGCAGATTATAATAAAGTAAAATCTGCCAAATCCATCAAAAAAACAAAGGATTTGGCAGATTATGGCCTATTCTATCCGTCACACTTTACGGAAGGATTATTATATTCCAAACGGGATGGAGAGTTTTACCACGAAGTTACGCCCCATGTTGAACACACCCTGCCTGCCGGTGACAGGATTCATAGCCGCATATTTCAGCCGGCTGAGATGGCTCTGATACGCCTTGTCGGTGAGGTTGTTGAGCGAGAGGACGATGTTTGCGCACTTACGTCCCTTCAGCTTGATGTCCGTCCCTGCCGTGATATTCAGCAACGTGTAGGCAGGTGTGGCGGTCTCCGTGTTGTAGAGAGCGAGGAAGTGGTTCTGACGGAAATACGTGTCGGCACCAAACGCCACGAACAAGTTGTCGAAGAGCTTGCCATGACTCACATAATCGTAACGGAGCTCGCAGTTCCACCGTGGAGCCGGCGTGAACGGCAGGTATTTGCCCTCCTTTCCGCCCTCCGTGCGCTCTGCGCTGACGTAAGAGAAGGAGTTCTCGAAATGGAGCGGTTCCCATGGATGGATGTCCACCATCACTTCCCCACCCCACAAGCGTGCATTGCCGCTCGTGTAGGTGAATGCAGGCACATCGTCGATGATGACCTCTCCCCCCGCCTGATCTGCCATCTTCTGCAGGTAGATGTAATGGTTAATCCAGTTGGCGAATAGCGATAACTGCACTGAAATCCATTCCGACGAGTAGTCATAGCCGAGGTCGAGCTGCAGGCTGGTCTCCGGCTTCAGCCGGTTGTTGCCCACCTCATAGCGCAACGTCCCCTCATGCACACCGTTCGACCCAATCTCACTGATATTAGGTGCCCGGAACCCTCTCGACACGTTCAGTTTCAGGTTCGAGCAGCTGCTGATATGGCAGGTGGCACCCAGACTTCCTGTCAAGCCTCCGAAATTCTTCTCAAACGCCTCAAATCGCATCGTTCCTTCCTCTTCCAACGCCTTGCTGCTGACATGACGGTTGTCGAACCGCAGTCCCCCGCTCATGTTCCAGCTGCCCAGCCGGCGTGTGGCGGTGGCAAACAGACCAAAGTCGAAAAGGGAATAGTCGGGCACGAGATACTCATCCCCGTGGTTCACGTTACGCTGCCACATACCGTTCACTCCCGATGCGACACGCCAGCCGGAGAGGTCGGCGGTGAGATAATGGACATTATAATTCAATGTATGCAGCTTAAGGTGGAGCGCACACTCACCAGGACTTACCACGTCCTCAAATTCTTTTCGGACATTCTGCTGATAGCCGACTGTGGCTTTCAGCTGACCGTCTCCGATGAAGAATGCATTCTCCGAAACTGCCTTATAGTGCATCACTTTCTGATAGGGAACAGCCAGGGAGAAAGATTTTGAGCCGTTATAGACCGCCTCGTCCTCCTCGCCGTCAACCGCCACAGGCATAATAAATTTGCCAGAAAGCTCATCGCGTTCCCCCTCTATGATGCCGGGATTGATTTGATAATACGACAGGTGGAGATGCGAATGTCCCCAGTTTTTATTGAGCCCCAGCATACCCGACGCCGCATATTCCTTGAAGCGTGAGTTGAACACCCGCCCGTCGTAACGGTTCTTGTAGTCGTGTGCCATTTTCTGGCTGTAACGGCCGTCCCAGACAAAGCCGTGATGGTTGCCGGCAAGATTCAGGGAATAGTTCTGCAGCCCGTTGTTCGTCTGGTACTCACCCGAAAGACTTCCTTCTATACGTCCGTCCGCCACACTCGGAGCGTTGTTCATCACGATGACCCCCGCCATGGCATCTGAACCGTAGATCAGGCTTGCCGGTCCTTTCAGAATCTGTACGGAATTGACATTATTGGCATCGATTTCCACACCGTGTTCGTCTCCCCACTGCTGCCCCTCCTGGCGCACTCCGTCGTTGACGATAGCAACGCGGTTGTAGCCCAGCCCGCGGATTACAGGCTTAGATATGCCGATGCCGGTGGTAATCTGTGATATTCCAGGCTCTCGGGCGATGGCATCGATGATGTTGGTGGAAGCAGACTCCCGCAGCCGCTGCTCAGGCAGAACCGTCACGGGAGCCGGTGTCTGGCTGACGAGTGAGTTGCCAGTAAAACCTATCAACACCACTTCGTTGAGCATCGCATTGTCCTCTTGCATCACGAAGTCCTTCACGCTGACCACCGCCAGGTCAACTGTCTCGATAATGGTCTGATGACCGAGATAAGTCACCTGTATCACCGTCTTTTTCCTAGGCAGGTTATTGATTTCATAGGTGCCGTCGTCGCGTGTCATCGCCCCGATTTTCAATTCGGGCAGATACACCGCCACGCCAGGAAGCGGACTGCCGTCCAGGGCATCGGTGACCGTGCCGGACAAGGTGGTCTTATCGCCAGCCGCCAACACAGACGGGCAAGCACAAACGACCACCAGAAATATAATTGTTCTGAATCGTCTCATATAGATTTTGTTTTGTTAATGTCTATAACACATCAGCAGGACAAAGGCAGGGAAGCCGTTGTCCTGAGAAAAACACTCATTCCCAAAATGAAAGAAAATCTATTGAAACGAAGGGGGCCCCCGTTGAGGCTTATAAGCGACACAACAAGCAGTGTGCCGCTTTACCTCATCGAAGAAAGGGAGAAAAAAGTAGTTGTTGCTAAAGAAAAAAACCGTAAACGGTACCGACAATATGGGTATTGAAAGAGCCTGGCAAATCAGACAGGCATCATGACCATTATCCAATACACCGATATGGCCGTGATGCTGCACATGATTGTCACAGTCGGCACAAACCACACGGATGCTTGCCGCCTCGTCATGCCGGTGGGTGATTGTGATCACCAGACATGACAAATACAGCGTCAGCAACAAAGCAGAGATGATTCGCCGTCTTCGTATGTACAGGTTTGTTTGCATAAATCTGACTACAAAGTTACACTTTTTTATAGAATCACACACGTTTATACCATAAAAAAAAATCACAACTCGCATTCATTATTAATTATTGTATTAATAATCAATAAATTACGAGTTGTGAATTTTTAAACCTAAAAAGAGTGAGTGCTAAATGGGTTTGCTCAAATGCTGCCGGATCGTGAAACGGTTCGGTATAGCAAATAATATATCTTGAATCAGAAGTGGAAACTCACATCCACGCCCACCTGTACAGGGTTTCCACGCTGTGCGGCATACTTCACCTCACCAGTGGCCTTGCTCATGAAAGCGAAAGTGTTGTATCTGGTGTCGGTGAGGTTCTTTGCCCATAAGTTGAGCGAACAAATGCCAAAATCAGCGGCACAGTGTGCACCAAGTGTAGCATAGAACTTCTGAGAGAACGTGTTAGCCTCATCCCAGTAAATCTTGCCCTGCGCACTGACGTTTGCACCGAAAGTCAGGCTCTTCAGGAAAGAATTGGAGAAGTCAAACCGATAGTCAGCCAAAGCGGCCAATGTGTGCTGAGGCACAAACGGAACCCTCTTGTCCTTATAATCAAGCACCTCGCCACGGGCACTCTCTTTCGTTGTGTATTCCTTGAAAGCAGCATGAGTGTAGCCATAACTTGCCCCCCATGCAAGGTGGTTGTCGGCAGCCGAACCACGGAGTGACACCTCCGCTCCACAGCTGTAGCTCTTGCCCGCATTCACCATTTTTCTGCCAAATCCATAGTCCTCGGTAAATACCGACAGTTGCTGGTTGCGTATCTGCATATAGAACAGGGAAGCATCGACATGAACCTTATTGCCGAACAAGTTGAGGTGAGCACCCATCTCATAGTTCCAGCTCTCCTCGGGCTTGAACTTGATGCCTTCGAGGATGGCGGCATACTTCTCTTCGCCTGGCTCGATGGTCTGCTCCACATTCTGATGGGTGGTCTGCGCCTGATTGGCAGCAGCCATGATAGCGGCGGAGTTGGCCTGGATGTCGTTCTGGATGATGTCGCCGAACATCTGGATGTTGAATCCGCCGGCACGGTAGCCTTTCGTCACTGTGGCATAGATGTTACTCCCGTTGTCCAGTTTGTAGGTGAGTCCGAACTTAGGGAGCAGCTGGCTGAAATCAGTCTTTTCCTCATGGTTATAGACAGAGATGACCCTTGCCAGCGCATCCTGTCCCATGATGCTGAAGAGGAGGTTGAAGTCACCATTGGTGTTATACTTGATTTTAGAACGTGTATAATCGTAACGCAGTCCTAAAGTGGCAGTCAGGTGGTCTGTCAGGTCGTAATTCGACTCATGGAAGATTCCGACATTGAACTGTGGAGTGTGGAAACGGCAGGGCACACGCAGCCCCACTCCCACATGCACACCGCCAGCCTGCTCGATAGCAGCCTTTGCCGCAGCCTCCGGCATCCGTGCCGACATGCTCGACAGGATGGCATTATAGATGCCCGCCTCAGCCGCGTCGAGATGCATGGTCGATTTCATCATATCGCTGAATGCCGTGCCAAATGTGTTGGGAGCGACTGTCTTCAGCCACTGATATGAGGCAAAGGCACCTGTAGTCCAATGCCAGCGGCTGGCATTGTTGCTTTTGAATGTGAATTCCTGTGAGAGCGCATTGCCCGTCTGATACTGGTCAACTACGATAAAATCGATAGGGCTGTAGTCGTTGTCCATCAGCAGGTTGTCATCGAGATACTGATAGCTGGTGTTCGACTGGAAATCAAATCCTCTGCCCTTGTATTTGATGGCGAACCCTGTGTTGAACAGATTACGTTTGTATTGGCTCTGTGCATCCTGGTTCGGACTGCCTATAACCTTACCTGTCTCTGTGTTCAATTCACCGTAAGGATATGCCTTTTGCTTTACCCACTGATAGTCGGCAATCCAGTCGAACGACAACTTCGTGGTTGGAGCGAACACCAACCGGAGGCGGCCGCCTGCCTCATTCATGTCGTCGGCACGCTTACCGGTGAATGAGTTTTTAAAAAAGCCGTTCGTGCCGTCATAAAAGCCTGCAACCGAGAAAGCCAGTTTGTCGCTTAGACGTGCATAGTGTGCCACCTCTGCATTTCTGTAGAAGTGGGAACCGACACCAAGATTCACGTCGGTGCCCTGATAATTCATTGGGTTGCGGGTGTATTGACGCACAAGACCACCCTCCGTATTTATTCCATAGAGTGTTCCCTGAGGACCGCGTAACACATCCACACGGTCGAGCTGATAGGTGTGCATGTTGAAAGCACTTTTATTCACCAGAGGTATATCATCAAGATACACACCCATTGACGGACTGTTCACTCTGGAACCGATACCTCTCACATATATGGAGGATGTGAACCGTGATCCATAGTTAGGCATGACGAAAGAAGGCACAAAGTCGGATATCTCCTTCAGATCATGCAGGCTCAGCCCTTCCAACTCAGTTGAGGAAAGCATCGTGGAGCTGAGTGGCTGCTGTCTCAACACCGTGTGTTCCTTTGGTTGGGAAATCACCACAATTTCATCGATATCATACACCCGTGCGGTGTCTCCTGGCACAACCCCGTCGATATCGTCTGCTAAAACGGGAATAGCTAATAAGAAAGATAAAAAGGTAATTAATTTTCTTCTCATTTTTAAATTTATAGTTTTATTAAGATTTTGTTCTGATTTCGTTAGCAAGGCTACGGGCTGTAGCGGTTGACTGTGTTATACGATGAGCCATGCCAATACCATCACGAAGATTTCCAGCAATCACCAGCCCTCTGTACATACTCTGAATACGATTTAATGCCGCTGTTCTGCTGCTACAGGAAGCATCATATTGAGGGATGGCTTGTCTGTGGCGGGATATATGGATAAAGTCGGGGCTCACGTGCTTTGGAAATTTAAGCATGGAATGAAGGGATTCATTCACTATTTCCACAATCTCTGAGTCCGGCAGGTCAATCTGTTCGGGATGGCGCATACCACCCATAAAGAATGAAAACAGAACACCCCCTTCAGGAGAACGTCCCTTGAAGCACGAGGATGGATAAAGGATTCCGAGCATCGGTTTATTCTCAACCGTCGGCACCAGCCCTCCGAAAGCAAGATAATCTCCGCCATGAGTGTCGTTCAGTCCAACATTCACTTCGATAACGGGAGCATAAGTGAGAGAAGCAACAGGCTCCATATCTTCGGAAGCGATGAATGGCAGCAACTGAGGAAGAGCGTATGCACCACAGGTAGTCACAACATAATGGCTCCGAATTGTCTGAGTGTCCCCGTTTGCTGTCTTGAAACTTGTCAGCCACTGACCGTTATCCTGGTTTACCCTCACATCTGCGCAACCAAGAGTTATATGCTCCCCACCGATGAAACCAGACTCAGCCTCAATAATCCGACTCAGTCCCCCGGCAGAGGAGAACACTTTTTTCGTTGCCAGTTTGTCGCGTTCCGATTTCGTTTCTTTATGCTTTGCAATCGCACCTCTGATAAAACTGCCATAATCCTGTTCAAGTCGATAGAGCTTCGGAAGGGCATAGCGAGTGACAAGATTATATGGATTTCCTGCATAAATACCTGAAATAAACGGATCAACCGCATAATCGACAAAAGATTTTCCAAGGCGGCGTTCTGCTAGTTCACCTACGGTCTCATCCGGATTATCACCCTTCTTACGCCATGGTTCGGACAGTATTCTGAATTTATCTCTCCAACGGAAAAGCGGGGTTGTCAAACCACTTAGCGGACCAGAGGGCAAATCACGGAAACGGCCTCCTTTCCAAATCAGACGGCGTTTTGAAGCATCCGGTGCTGTCTCTAAACGACATAAACCACCAGAAACCGCCTCTAACTCCATCATTAATTCGGCAACTTCCGGTGTTGACACACTGCCAGTTGTGGGACCTGTTTCAAATACAAAACCGTCACAGGTTAATGTCTGAATCTGACCACCTGTGCGGGTGGATGTTTCAACCACGTGTACATCAACATTCCATTTCTTTAGCCAAAAAGCAGTCGTCAGTCCGGTCAGCCCGGCTCCAACCACAACTACATCTGTCCGCATGGTTTTACCTCTCTTTCAAATTTTTTGCAAAGTTAGCAATAAAATGGCAACCATACAATCCTTATTTGTTATGAAAAGTTTAGAGAGGTGTAAATGAAGAATGAAGAGTGAATAGTGAAAAGTGTATTTACTATGAAAATGATTTTTATGACAAAGAAGTTTATTTGACTTCTTGTCTTCATAAAAAAACGAGGCAACATATTTTTTTCACCATTCCTGATCAAAGAAATGCACAAAAAAGATATAAAAACAATGTTTCGTAATCATGAGATTACGAAATCATAATAAACTAAAAAACCTGATTATGAATTATCTAAAGGTAAGTTTTCAGCGTGTCAATCAGTTTCTGGTATTCCTCGTCTGTGAGATAGACTTTACCCGGATTCATCTGGAATGTGCCTCCATAGTCCGGTCCGTCAACGTATTTTGGAGCCAGATGGAAATGCAGGTGACAGAGCTTGTCGCTGTAAGCACCATAGTTGATTTTCTCAGGGTTGAACGCCTTCTGCATGGCGCGCGTCACCTGCACCACATCAGCCATAAACGCGTTGCGCTCCTCATCGGAAAGCTCGTTAAGGTCGTTCACATGACCGTTGTAAGCCACGAGGCAACGTCCACGGTAAGTCTGCTCCTTAAACAGGAAAGCACGCGAGACACGCAGTTGCGCTATCTCAATCATCAGGTTATGAAGCGTCTCATTGTTCGTACAATAAAGACAGTCTGCAGGATTGCTGTACATAGTAAGAATTTATTTGGTTCATAATATCATGCAAAGATAAAGAAAAAAAAGTTTTTTCCAACTTATACTGCGAATATTTCGGTTTTTTTTTCTAAATTTGCAGTATTCATGTAAATAAACAGGAAAAACAGCATATAATCAAAAACTAAAATATAAATTAATCATGAAAAAACTACTGACTTTACTTATAATGACCGCTGTGTGGGCCGTGATGTCTGCCCAGACAGCCATCGAGATTTCCAATCCGAGTTTTGAAAGCGGCACCACAGGATGGACCACCAACATGGCAAGACAAAGCAACAACACTTTCACGCGCAAGCAGGGAACCTATTACCTGGAGACATGGGTGGACCGCGGGAAAGCCATCTCCGACTCGTATGTCAGACGTACAATGAACGAACTTCAAGACGGCAACTACACGCTGAAAGTATATGCCCTGCATATCCAGCAGAACGCGTCGTCGAGCACAGCCAACACAGGGAAAGCACAGACCGGCGCATACCTTTATGCAGGAATTAAGCAGACCCCCATCACCAGCATGAAGCAATATACGCTGAAGTTCTCGGTAGTGGATGGCGAGAGCAGCGTGGAAATCGGTGTAAAAGCAGAGAATGCCACCGGCAACTGGCTCTGCGTAGATAATTTCACGCTGACTTACGACAGCGAACTCACCATGGCAGACTATGCCAATGTGGTACAGACGCTTGTGGATCAGGGCAACGCTCTCTTAGAACAAGGCATCCAGAACAGTGTGGCTGATCCGCTCCGACAGGCTATCGACAACGCCACGGGACTCATCAGCCAGGCAAAGAGTGACGAACAGCCCTCTGACCCCGATGCCCTTTACGAACAACTGAAAAACGCAAAAACAGAACTAACATCCCTACTGGAGGATGCAAAAGCGTCTAGAACGCTCTACGACAACCTGCAGGCACGCATCGACTATGCCAAGAAAGTGCTGGGATGGTGGGAGAACTTTCCCAAAAAGAGCATAGCAGTCAACCTTCTCGTCAAAGCTATAGAGACCGCCGAGGAACGGCTCACCAACTACGATCTCGAACGGACAGATCTCGTGGGAGCCGTGAACTCACTGAACAACCGCATCAACTCTGTTGACAAGAAAACCTACGCCAGCTCCAGCGCCTGCGGCACCGACACCCAGCTGAAAAACAACAACAATCAATGGTCATACACACGCAGTTACCAGTCGAAACACTGGATTCTGTTCTGGGAGAAAGGCTACGGAAACAGCGTGCCGTCCGCAGTGCCCGAAATTCTGAGCACTGCCGACAAGGTTTTCGAATTCTATGCCGACAGCCTGAAATTCATCACTATCAACGAGAGCAAGTCGAAAACCGACACCTACAAAATGATTATCCGGTTGAAATACACAGACGAATGGGAGGCGAACGGCAGCGGAATCGATGACAAAATCGGTATGCTTACCCTGTCGCGCTGGGCTTACACCTCACGCGGAGGACAGACCGTGGCACACGAGATAGGCCACTGCTTCCAGTATCAGACCCACTGCGACAACAACAACCAGAACGGATGGATGTACACATGGGTGAACTCCGGCAACGGCAACGTGTTCTGGGAGATGTGTGCCCAATGGCAGGCTTATAAGTTCTACCCCACTTACCAGTTCAACAACGAATGGCTGACCAACACACTCAACGGACTGCATAAACATCCGCTCTGCGAGGAGCTACGCTACAACAACTATTTCATACAGGATTTTTTCTGCCACAAGCACGGAATGAACATCATCGGCAGGCTGTGGAACGAGTCGGTCAGACTCGAAGACCCGTTCCAGACTTATATGCGTATCACCATGGACAGCGGGCTCACACAAGCAGAGAAACTGGAACAGCTGAACAACGAGATGTGGGAATACGGGGCGAGACTGACCACGTTCGACATGGACCCCATCCGCAAATACGGTAACAGCACCATCGGCAAACGGGCACAGACCACACTGAAGAAGATAGATGACGGGTTCTGGAAAATCGACTCTCTGGTATGCGTCGAGAATTTCGGCAACAACGCCATAAGGCTGAATGTGCCGGCGGGGGAGAAGACCGTCTATGCCGAACTCATCGGTCTGCCGGATGAAAAGGGATATATCAGCTACAAGTCGAAAGCTGCGGGATGGAAATTCGGATTCGTCGCGCTCAAGAAAGACGGTACCCGACTCTATGGCGACATCGCCGGCGCCACATACGACGATACTCGCAACACCGTCAGCTTCGACTGCCCTTCCGGATGCTCCTACCTCTGGCTCGTGGTAAGCGGGGCACCCACCGACTACTGGTCACGCGGATGGAACGGCACGACACGCGATGACGAGCAGTTGCCCTACAAGGTGAAATTCTACCAGACCAACGTCTATGGCAACCCGAACAACGACTCACTGCCTGTCGGCATAGACGAAATCGCCATCGAGAGTCAGCCTGTCCAAACCGACAGCAACATCTACTCACTCTCCGGACAACTCATCCGCAGGAACTCTACTTCACTCGATGGTCTCCGTCCTGGCATCTATATCATCAACGGCAAGAAAGTGATGGTAAGATAAATCATATCATTTTGGACAGGAAAATCACGCCTGCCTTCGAGAGTTTCAGCTGGATGTCCTGGGTGTGGGCCGATGCGAAGGTGCACGTACATTCCCGTTGGTTGATTTTATATATCTTTGTGATATTGACAATCACGCTCCGGTCTATCCGCTGGAAGAGAGAAGGGTCCATGCGGTTCTGTAAGCTAGAGAGATTTTCAAGCACCACCACTTCCTCTTTGAAGGTGACGACCACCGCATAATTCCCGTCAGCACGAATATAGGCAATATCCTGTGGCACAAAGGCTATCTTACCGTTAACCGTCCTAAACACATATTTCTCCGGGAATGCCGTCTCTTTTGGGGGTGTCTCCGACTGCCGTGCATTCCACACCTTGGCAATGGCAATGGCGAGGTCTTTCCTGTCAACCGGCTTAAGGAGGTAATCTGCTGCGGAGAGCTTAATGGCACTCATCAGGTACTGACTGTCGGAATAGGCAGTTGTAAAGATGATTGCCGGAAGGGGGATGGACTTCCTCACCTCCTCCATAAGCTGTATGGCGTTACGTCCCTGCAGTTGAATGTCGAGGAAAAGGAGGTCGGGCTTATGCATAAGAATACTGGCAAGTGCGACATCGTAGTTGTCACAGTCATCCACAATCTCGATTTGAGCGGCAAACGCTTCCAACTTCTGCAAGAGTGAAAGCCGCGGCAGTAACTCGTCCTCCACAACTATAGTCCTTAGTTTATCCATAGTTTATGTATATTGATAATCAACCGGAACTGTCATTTCAAAGCGGGTACCGGCAGGTATCTTCTTGTCGTCGTACAAGTCGGTGACAGTCTGGCTGATATTATGCATGTTATGCTGGTTGAAGAGATCTATCTGCTGCATGAGGATGTTAAGACCGAGCTTGGATGAGTTCCCGGCGTATTCTTTTGCCTTCTCTCTGCCCACACCGTCATCCTCCACCGCCACGATAACGTAAGGTGTTGTCCCTTTCTGCTGATTACGGATGGAAATCCTGACTGTTCCGCCACCAGGTTTGTTCTGAATGCCGTGCTTGACCGCATTCTGACAATAAGTATGGAGCAGCATGTTAGGCAGGAGCGTATTTGTATCAACATCATCTCCGACCTCAACCTTGTATCTGAGCCGTTCTCCATAGCGCAGCATCTCCAGCTCCATGTAATTCTCCACGTATGCCAGTTCCTCAGCCACAGTCCGTGCCGGCTTGTCGATGTCCGCCAGCGTCTTGTTGGTGAAGTCTGAATACATCTTCAGGTATTTTGACGCGTTGTCAGCAGAGTTGTTCATTACAAAATACTCGATTCCTGCCAGCACATTCGCATGGAAATGAGGTATGGACTTGAGACGGATAGCAGTGAGCTGTAGCTCCTTAAGCTTCTTCTCGCGTTTCAGCTGATTGATAGCCTTGTTCGTGCGGTGCTTCTCAATCTTCCGTGCAATGCTCCAGATGACGGTTCCAATCACCAGTATGCCCAAAGTGAGCACCCACCACTTCTGCCACCATTTCAACTCTTCAGGTTCCTGAATGAAAGTGGATTGACGGTTAGTCACCAATAAGGCTTCGGGTGAGAAAGCACACAACTCCTCCAACCCCGCCAGCCAGACTCGTCCGTCGGGTGTTTCCGCCATCATCGCCTGCTGTGGTTCCATCACAGTGAATCCGTTCAGATGGTCGAACCAGCATACATCAACAACCTTGGAAGCGCTGTCGGTCTTAGCGACGATCAGTCCGTCGATGGTTGCAACCACGAGAAAGCCTCTGTCAGATACATAGAGTGACCGAATCTCATGGGACGCCAGCTGCGGAATCTGACTGTTCATCTCGCTGACAACACCATTGCGTATGATAAAGAGGGAGTCGGCTGATGCAAAAAAGACATTGCCCTCATGGTCGGCTGTCATTGTGGTGACAGTGAGTTTCTGTGGATAATCCGTCTTTTTCGTCACCTTTCTGGTGTTCACAGAGAACAGTCCCTCTGTTGCTCCTATCCATATCGTGCCTTCATGGTCGCACGCGGCACACCAGGGCTGACGGATGACAGTGGTCAGCGTGTCGTAGGTCTGGTCGTCGGTGTGGTAGGTGATGATCTGGCTCCTGCTACCGACAATCAGCTTATCTCCAGCCTTGGTGATGAACTTATAGGGCTCTGAGGGGAGCTTAAGCCAACTCACCGATGTACCTTCCACTTTCGCCACATCACCATTGCC
>JAEEGF010788525.1_pt1 | contig 22590 bp, 17 predicted proteins | sample 9134171 | NCBI WGS metagenome assembly JAEEGF01 (sample SAMN16246542, study PRJNA631951) | gut metagenome | biome: gut microbiome; feature: rumen; material: AP-attached | host: Bos | place: Iran: Karaj | collected 2018-10 | reverse complement strand
ATTGCGTGAACTCTGTGAGACGATGACCCACAACCCCCGTCCCCAAGGGACCACCCCATGGCCCACAACCCCCGTCCCCCAGGGACCATTTACCGATGAAATAAATAATAGTGGCATTTACCTGCGGAGTATGGTAGTATAGGAAGTTGCGAGGACCATTTCCGAGACTTCTGAAAAGCGCAGATGCTTTGCAGAACGGGGCGGACGGGTATCTGCGTTTCTCAGTAGTTTCGGGATCTTCGTGAATAAAATTATGGAGGTACATGATGTACAAAAGTTTTTCAATGGAGCTTGCCGGACGTACACTTACCGTTGATATCGGACGTGTAGCTGCTCAGGCAAACGGCGCCGCTTTCATGCATTACGGCGACACAGTTGTCCTTTCAACAGCCACAGCATCACAGAAGCCCAGAGACGGTATCGATTTCTTCCCCCTGAGCGTTGAGTTTGAAGAGAAGCTTTACGCAGCAGGCAAGATCCCCGGAGGCTTTAACAGACGTGAGGGCAGAGCAAGCGAGAACGCGATCCTCACAAGCCGCGTTATCGACAGACCCATGCGTCCCCTTTTCCCCAAGGATTACCGCAACGACGTTACCATCAACAACATGGTTATGTCAGTTGATCCCACATGCCGCCCCGAGCTCGTTGGTATGCTTGGCTCGGCTATCGCAACATGCATTTCGGACATTCCTTTCGACGGCCCCTGCGCTATGACACAGGTCGGCATGATAAACGGTGAGTTCGTTATCAACCCCACTCAGGAAGAGTGGAAGAGCGGCGATCTCAACCTCACTGTTGCTTCGACACGTGAGAAGGTTATCATGATCGAAGCAGGTGCCAACGAGATCCCCGAAGCAAAGATGATCGAGGCTATCTACAAGGCACACGAGATCAATCAGACCATCATCGCTTTCATCGACAACATCGTTAAGGAAGTCGGAAAGCCCAAGCATGAGTACACAAGCTGTGCCATCCCCGAGGAGCTTTTTGCCGAGATCAAGAGACTCGTTCCCCCCGAGGAGATGGAAGAGGCTGTATTTACAGATGAGAAGCAGAAGCGCGAAGAGAACATGCGCGTGATCACCGAGAGACTCGAAGAAGCATTTGCTGAGAACGAAGAGTGGCTTGCGCTTCTCGGTGAGGCTGTTTACCAGTACGAGAAGAAGACAGTTCGTAAGATGATCCTCAAGGACCATAAGCGTCCCGACGGACGTGAGATCACACAGATCCGTCCTCTTGCGGCTGAAGTTGATATCATCCCCAGAGTACACGGTTCTTCGATGTTCACACGTGGACAGACACAGATCTGCGATGTTTGTACGCTCGCACCTCTTTCCGAGATGCAGAAGCTTGACGGTCTCGATGAGAACGAAGTAAGCAAGCGCTACATGCACCACTACAACTTCCCCGCATACTCCGTCGGCGAGACAAAGGTCAGCCGCGGACCCGGACGTCGTGAGATTGGTCACGGTGCACTCGCTGAGCGTGCGCTCGTACCCGTACTTCCTTCGGAGGAAGAATTCCCTTACGCTATCCGTTGCGTATCGGAGACATTTGAATCAAACGGCTCGACTTCCATGGCTTCGACATGTGCTTCATGTATGTCGCTTATGGCAGCCGGCGTACCTATCAAGAGAATGGTAGCAGGTATCAGCTGCGGTCTTGTAACAGGTGAGACAGACGACGATTTCGTACTCCTTACCGATATCCAGGGTCTCGAGGATTTCTTCGGCGACATGGACTTCAAGGTTACGGGTACAACAGAGGGTATCACCGCTATCCAGATGGATATCAAGATCCACGGACTTACACGTCCCATCGTTGAGGGCGCTATCGCACGCTGCCGTGAGGCTCGTCTCTTCATCATGGACAACTGCATGAAGAAGGCCATTGCCGCTCCCAGACCCGAAGTTAACGAGTACGCTCCCAAGATCGTTCAGATCCAGATCGATCCCCAGAAGATCGGTGATGTTGTCGGACAGCGCGGCAAGACTATCAATTCTATCATTGATGCAACCGGTGTTAAGATCGACATCAGCGATGAAGGTGCTGTTTCGGTATGCGGTACGGATGCAGCGATGATGAACGAGGCTATCAGGATCATCACACTCATCGTTTCCGAGTTTGAAGAGGGTAAGATCTACGAAGGCAAGGTTGTCAGCATCAAGGACTTCGGCGCATTCATCGAGTTTGCTCCCGGCAAGGAAGGCATGGTACACATCAGCAAGATCGCTCCCGAGCGCATCAATCATGTTGAGGATGTTCTCACACTTGGTGACAAGGTTCGTTGCGTATGCCTCGGCAAGGACAAGATGGGCAGAGTAAGCTTCTCCATCAAGGATGCCAAATAATTCTGACACAACAATAACGCTTATGTGATAAGACAGCCCGGTTTCCGCATGAATCCGGGCTGCCATTTCTTTTTTCCCGACATATCATCCCTTTAAATCTTGGCACATACAGACAATCTCAGCTGCTGCCACTCGTTTATGTTTGATAAACGAAGGCCATCTGTTCCAAACCGGACCAATTGTTTGCACAATTCACACAATAACGTATCCGTTATCGGATTGTATAAAAATAATTCTGAAATATATTGACAATAATCAAGCAAGGCGAGTATATTGTTTTTGGGATATGTGTAAGTGCAGACAAAATTTGACAAATGTGAAGTTCTGCGAGCTGCACATCACAATTTCCAAATGATACAGTATTCTTAACCGGAGGAGGTCAATAATAATGAAAGAATCGCAGAATGATTTTGAGTTGATGAAAGCCAACAAAAGTATGATAATAGCTGTTTCCATCCTGCATATTGCGATCGCAGGCGGCTATGTCGGTGAACTTGTAAAACACATCAAATCTGTTGGCTATGTTACTATCGTTTTATGCCTGGCATTGATCCCTGTTATTGTGATCAACGTGGCATACAGGATCAATAAATCGTTTCCTTGGATCAAATACCTCGCGTTGATCGGATTCGGATTGTTATATGCCTTTATCGAGCTCACAACAGACAGTGATCTGAGCTTTACCTACGTCATACCTATCATGATCACTCTGGCTCTTTACGATCACATCCGACTTGTCATCGCAACCGGAGCGGCTGCATTTGTGCTCAGCATCCTTCAGGTTGTGGGATGGAGCATGGGCTGGATAGAAAAGGATTCGGAGATCGTAATGGCAAATGTCGAGATCATGCTTATCCTTCTGGCACTTATTACGATCTTCCTTTCGATCCTTATCAAGACCAAAAACCTTTTCAACAGACTTCGTACAGAAAAGCTTAACGAAACATACCAGAGAACAAACGAACTGCTTGGACAGATCATTTCGGTATCGGGAAGAGTTACCGAGAATGTTACCGAACTCTTCAACGAGATGGATTCCCTCAGCTCATCCGTTGACCAGACGCTTTACTCGATGGCCGAGGTCAGCAAGGGCTCCGAGGATTCGGCTGACGCAGCACAGTCTCAGATCAAGCAGACAGGTCAGATCTCTGATTATATCAACGATGTGGAGTCGGCTTCCGAGATCATTTCCGAGAATGTCAACTACGCTGCGGAAGCAGTTACTACCGGTCAATCCAATATTGCTAAGATGACAAGCCTCACCGTTCAGGTCGATACAGCAGGTAAGGATGTTGCAGGCGCTCTTACAGACTTTAACAAGACCGCGGCCGAAATGAATTCCATCACCGATATCATCACATCGGTTGCGGCACAGACAAGCCTCCTTGCACTGAATGCTTCGATCGAGGCAGCACGTGCAGGTGAAGCCGGACGCGGGTTCGCGGTAGTTGCCGGTGAGATCTCCAATCTTGCAGGACAGACAAAGGAAGCTACAGACAAGATCACAACGCTAATAGGAAGCGTCGTTACTCAGACGGCTAACATGGTAAAGACCATCGAAAAGCTTCTTGCTGCGGGTGAAGAAGAAGGAAAGTGCGCTTCTGAGACAGCTCAGAGCTTTAAGGAAATATCCGAGAAGGTTGATATCATCAAGAGCAACACATCAAACCTTGATAACCTTGTAGACAGGCTTTCGGAGGCCAATAAGGAGATCGTTAACAGCATACAGACTGCATCCGCCGTTGCAGAGGAAGTTACGGCACATGCGAACGAGACATATAAGGTCAGCGAAGACAATCAGCGTATCGTTCGTCACGTGAACGATATCGTTCACAGCCTTAACACCGATGCCCAGACCCTCAGGGAGCAGGGTGAGAGAGGTCACTCAATCTGACAGACACGGATCGATGATCACAGGAGCCGAAGGAATTGCCCTTCGGCTCCTTTTGGTTTTGCTTTCTTTAGTCATACAAAACAAAGTATAGATTTTTGAAAACTGTTATGCTACTATATATTGTGGTATGCATTAGAAATAACCGGATTTAAAGAGGTTACAAAATGGCACAAAGAAGCAGCGGAACCGGTAAGCCCGGGGGAGATACAGGCAATCCGCGCAGAACCGGAGCGAGAACCCGCTCCGCACAGGGTCAGACTTCGGCCGGGGCCAAGCGCCCCGCAGATTCACAGGGACGTCGCACACGCCGTCCTGTAGCGGAAGAAGAGCCTGTGACAAACAACACTGTACGGGAAGAAGCACGCGGCGATTCCTCACTTAAGGATGAGATCGCTCTTATTTGCGTTCTTCTTTTTTCGGTGCTTCTTATCCTCAGCTATTTTGGGATCTGCGGATCGTTCGGTACGATCGTCAACACTGTGATCTTCGGACTTTTTGGAATCTTCGGGTATATATTCCCGTTTCTTTTGTTCGCCGTTACACTCATAGGCATTGCCAACAAACACAACCCTTCCATCATCAGGAAGATCCTGTTCTTTGTGGGTCTTGTCATCTGCCTGACAGCCCTTACCGAGATGATCTTCGGATATAATGAAAATCTTGGATTTTTCGAGCATTTTACTCACTCCGCACTTGATTACACAGGCAAGACACCTGCCTACGGCGGTTTACTCGGTGCGATACTGTGCTGTCTGCTCTGTCCGTTTATGGGCAAAGTGGCGGCTGTTATAATCATGGTTGTTCTGGCGATCATTTTCTTCCTTCTCATTGCGGGAAGGGCGATCTTTACACCTCTTACAAAAAAGGGCCTTGAGCACCACAGAGAGCACAGGGAGCAGGAGCGTCTGCGCCGTGAGTCGGAAGAAGAGTTCGGTGACGGTATCCGCAGCAGACGTGACCGGCGTGCCCGCGAAGCGAGTATGACGATCGAAGAAGCGGAGAAGATCGTAAGGGAAGCGCATGACAAGACCGAGAAAAAGAAGGGCTTTATCGATATGCTCCTTGAAGAGGGCAAAGAAGATACACATTCGTCCTCGGGTATTGATGCCGGGTCAGCGTTAGAACTGCAGAAATCCGCTGATGCCGAGGAGTCGGAGTTTACGCTTGAGGAGTATGAACAGGATATTGTTGCCCGCGAGATCAGAAACAAGTTCTCGGGACGTGACAGCGAGGATCCTTCGCAGATCGCGAACGGATCACATATGCAGAGGGGACAGATTCTCGGACGACGTGGTGCGAACAGGCACTGTATGGTAGACGACGGATTCGAGACAGCGGTCGGAAGGCTCCCGGAGTCAAGAGAAGAAGACTATACCCAGTCCGATTTTGAGGAAGTCGGAGAGATGGGTTCGTTCCTATATAAAGAAACAACTACCGGATCGTCTCAGAAAAACTATGACGAGTCTGTCGGTGCAGTGCCGGATGCGAGCCCTGAATCTCAGAACAATATCATAGATATCGGAAAGACTGCGAATACAGAAGACGTATTTGAAAGTGAAAAGATTTTCTCGTCAGTTGATGCGGCTTACACTGAGAGTTCGTCTTCTGAGAAAGACGCAGCGGAAACCGGAAAAGTTTCATCGGAAGATAATGCGTCCGGACAGACACAGCAGGAGCAGGCTCAGAAATCAGAGCCCAAAACAGTTCCTTACGTATTCCCTCCCATCAGTCTGCTGACCAAGAACAAGGCTGTTGCAAAGAGTGGGGATAAGCGTGAGCTTCAGGAGACTGTTGAAAAGCTGCAGTCGACCTTCAAAAGCTTCGGCGTTGGAGTGACCGTTACAGACGCGACATGCGGACCTACCGTCACCAGATACGAGCTCCTGCCCGATCAGGGTGTCAAGGTCAAGACGATCACGGCGCTTGCGGATGATGTCAAGCTTGCACTCGCGGCCGCTGAGATTCGTATCGAGGCTCCCATCCCCGGGAAAGCGGCTGTTGGTATCGAGGTTCCCAATGCAGTCACATCACCCGTTCTTCTCAGAGACATCCTTGATTCAACAGAGTTTAAGGAGGCTTCGAGTCCTCTGACATTTGCGGTCGGCAAGGATATTTCCGGAAAGACCATATGCTTTGATATCGCAAGCATGCCGCACATGCTCGTGGCCGGAGCTACCGGTTCGGGTAAATCGGTCTGCATCAACTCGCTCATCATGAGCATTATCTATAAAGCCAAGCCTTCTGAGGTACGCATGATCATGATCGACCCCAAGCGTGTCGAACTGATCGGTTACAACGGCATCCCTCATCTGCTCTGGCCGGTTGTTACGGATGTCAAGAAAGCCAACGGAGTGCTTGACTGGGCCATACATGAAATGGACGACCGTTATCAGCGCTTTGCGGACAGCGGAGTCAACAATCTTGCTTCATATAACAGAGTCATCGAAGAAAAATACTATGAGGACGGTAACGAAGGCGAGTGTCCCGACAGGCTTCCTCAGATACTTATCATCGTCGATGAGCTTAATGACCTTATGATGACGGCCAATTCCAAAGAGATCGAGGCTTCCATCTGCCGACTTACACAGCTCGCCCGCGCATGCGGTATACACGTAGTGCTCGCGACCCAGCGTCCTTCTGTCAATGTCATCACGGGTACCATCAAGGCCAACATACCTTCAAGGATCGCTTTTGCGGTTTCTTCGCTTGTCGATTCGAGGACCATCATCGATCAGGCCGGTGCGGAGAAGCTGCTCGGCAAGGGCGACATGCTCTTTTATCCTCAGGGCTACCCCAAGCCCGTCAGACTTCAGGGTGCCTTCGTTTCCGACAGAGAGGTTGCTGAGGTTGTTACCTTCGTGAAAAGCAAAGCTAAGGAGATCAAATATAGCGAAGCGCTCGGAAAGCATATCGAGAATGTCGGAAACACCCAGACCGAGAACGCCTCGGGCGAGGCTTCCGCACAGGGTGACGACCGTGACGAGCTGTACGCCGATGCGGGTCGCTTCATCATAGAAAGTCAGAAGGCGTCGATCGGGCTCTTGCAGCGAAAGTTCAAGATCGGTTTCAATCGCGCGGCAAGGATCATGGACAATCTTGCAAGTGACGACGTTGTCGGACCGGAAGAGGGAACAAAGCCCAGAAGGATCATCATGAACCTCACGCAGTTTGAACAGTTCCTGCTCTCGGGCAGTTCGGGAGCGGCTTCCGATGAAGAGGAAAGTGCAGGACAGGACAACGACGATCTTGGTTCAATCTGACTTTTTTGAAAAATCAATGGTAAAAGTGCACAATTCGACCGGCTGATTTTCGTGCAATTTTCCAAGTATCGTTTTGCCGATCTATGAGCTATTATGAATCCGAGAGGGGACAAACCAAAAATTTGTTCGTAACAATATTGACAACCGACCGGGAATCTGATATCTTTGAACAAGAACATGCGTTCGCATGAAAGATGTCGGAACATTCCGAAGAAACCGGCGCGTTGTCGACTTATGGGAAAGGAACTTAGTAACATGGCAAAAGAAGAAAAGACAGGAATCGAAGAAAACAGACTGAAAGCTCTCGAGTCGGCGCTTGCCCAGATCGAGAAGGCGTACGGTAAAGGATCGGTCATGAAGCTCGGCGACCAGGGCGCTCTGAGCATCGAGACCATTCCCACAGGCTCTTTGAGCCTTGATATAGCACTCGGAGTCGGTGGCGTTCCCAAGGGCAGGATCGTCGAGATTTACGGACCCGAGTCCAGCGGTAAGACAACCGTTGCACTCCACATGGTTGCAGAAGTGCAGAAGAGGGGCGGTATCGCTGGCTTTATCGACGCCGAGCACGCTCTTGACCCCACCTATGCCAAGAACATCGGAGTCGACATCGACAACCTTTACATCTCTCAGCCCGACAACGGTGAGCAGGCACTCGAGATCGCAGAGACCATGGTACGTTCGGGCGCTGTTGACATCATCATCGTCGATTCCGTCGCTGCACTCGTTCCCAAGGCAGAGATCGAGGGCGACATGGGCGATTCTCATGTCGGCCTTCATGCAAGGCTCATGTCGCAGGCACTCCGCAAGCTTACCGGTGTTGTTAATAAGACTAATTGTATCGTTGTTTTCATCAACCAGCTCCGTGAGAAGGTCGGTGTCATGTTCGGTAACCCCGAGACGACCACCGGCGGTCGCGCTCTTAAGTTCTACGCTTCGGTACGTCTCGATGTCCGCAGGATCGACACATTAAAGAACGCGGGAGAGAGTATCGGCAGCAGAACGAGAGTCAAGGTTGTCAAGAACAAGGTCGCTCCTCCCTTCAAAGAAGCGGAATTTGATATCATGTACGGTCAGGGTATCTCACGTGAGGGAGACATCCTCGATCTTGCGGTTAATGAGGACATCGTCATGAAGAGCGGTGCATGGTTCGCCTACAACGGTGACAAGATCGGTCAGGGTCGTGAGAATGCCAAGGCATATCTCCATGACAACCCTGCGGTTCTTGCCGAGGTAGAGGACAAGCTTCGCAGAAAGCTCCACGTTGCACCTTACAACACAGCTACGGAAGAGGCTGCCGATGATAAATGATCCGTGTGATCCGAAAGAAGCGTACTCATGTGCGATAGACATCCTTTCGAGACGTGACCGTTCGGTTAAAGAGCTTTCGGATAAGCTCCGTGAGAAGGGCTTTGAAGAAGAGGCTGTCTCTGAGGCGATCACTAAGCTTTCCGCGAAGCACTACATAGATGATGTACGCATGGCTTCACACTTTCTGGCATCGCATCTTTCGGATCAGAGTCTTACGCAGCTCAGGTTCAAGCTCATGCGCAGAGGCATTTCGGGAGATGACATTGCGACAGCCGTCGGTATAGTGACCGAGGAAGCGGTTGACGACACTGAGTCTGTCCGTAACAGGCAGGCATGTGCGGTCCGAGATCTTCTCAGGAAGAAAAGGTACGATCCCGAGGACCCGTCTGCTCAAAAGGTACTTGCTTCTCTGTCACGCAAGGGCTTCTCGTACGACACCATTAAAGAGGGCCTGGCTCTCTATCAGCAGGAAGAGAACTGCGACTGATCTTTTGAATCTAAATGCTGCCCCCGTCAGCGTCATTGACGGGGGCGGTTTTGACATAACATGTCTGTTGTTTACGTTACGTGAACAGTCTGATTTTTCGATGTTTTTTTATTCCACAAAGTTGTTGCATTGGTTATTTATGTTGTGTATAATGCTAGCTGGTGAAAAACGGTTTTGTGCCCAAAAACCATTTTGGCACGGACACGATACATACATACGCGGGTGCGGTTCACGGACCTGTGTATGATAAGGAAAAGGATGCGATCTGCAGTCGCATTCAAATAGGAGGTAACCATGAGTAATCAAAGCAAAATGTCAGCCAGGGACAGAATTTCTACCCTTCTTGACGACAACAGTTTTGTGGAGATCGGTGCTCTTGTCACCAAAAGAAACACCGATTTTAATCTGCAAACAAAGGAAGCTCCCTGCGATGGCGTGATCACCGGATACGGCACAGTCAACGGCAGTCCCGTTTACGTGTACAGCCAGGATCCCGCTGTTCTCGGCGGAACGATCGGTGAGATGCATGCCAAGAAGATCGCAGGTGTTTACGATCTTGCTATCAAGTGCGGCGCTCCCATCATCGGACTTATCGATTGTGCAGGTCTTCGTCTTGAGGAAGCTACAGATGCACTCGACGCTCTCGGAACAGTAATGTACAAGCAGAGCCTTGCATCAGGTGTCATTCCTCAGATCGCAGCTGTATTCGGAAGCTGCGGCGGCGGACTTTCTGTTTCGGCTTCAATGAACGACTTTGTGTTCGTTGAGAAGACAAACGGAAGATTCTTTGTTAATACACCCGACAGTATCGAGGGCAACAACGAAGGCAAGTGCAACACTGCTTCCGCAGGTTTCAAGGCAGAGAGCGGTGCCATCGACTACGTTGGCGAGTCTGAAGAGGATGTCATCAATGCGGTACGTGAGCTCATCAGTGTCCTTCCCGCTTGCAACGACGAGGCAGCTCCTCTTACCGATTCAACTGATGATCTTAATCGCCTTACACCTGATTTTGCCGGAGAGTTCTGCGATCCCGCAGTTGCTCTTGCAGATATCTCGGATGACGGTTTCTTCTTCGAAGTAAAGAAGGAGTCCGGCAAGGACATGGTTATTGGCTTTATCAAGCTTAACGGCGCAACGATCGGTTGCGTTGCAAACAGAACAGCTATCCTTGAGGATGGCAAGAAGAAGGAGAGCTTTGACGGCGTGCTCACAACAGCAGGTGTCAGAAAGGCGATCCGTTTCGTTAACTTCTGTGATGCATTCGACATTGACATTCTTACTCTTACAAACGTTGGCGGATTCTGCAACTGCATGTGCGGCGAGAAGCTTCTTGCTCTTGCAACGGCAAAGCTCACACAGTCCTTCGCCAATGCTACGGTTCCCAAGGTTAACCTCATCACCGGTAAGGCTCTCGGTTCTGCCGGTGTGATCATGAACTCCAAGTCTATCGGTGCCGATCTTGTGTTCGCTCTTGAGGGAGCTAAGATCGGTCCTATGGACGCTGAACTTGCTGCTCAGATCATCTACGCCGACGATATCAAGAATGGCGCTAAGATCGCCGATAAGGCAGCTGAATACGAGGCACTTGCTCTTACTGCCGAGTCTGCAGCAAAGCGCGGATACGTTGATGCAGTCATCGATGCTGATTCTGTTCGTCAGAATATCATCTACGCTTTCGAGATGCTTTGCATGAAGAATGATGACTCGATTCCCGCAAAAAAGCATGGGACTGTTTAATAGGAGGTTCGCATGACAAATCTGGTTATACTCGCTGCGGTCGCAGAAGACACAAGATCGCTTGGTGAGAAGATGTCTGAGGCCGGCCTTAATACCGTTATCGGTATTTCAATCGTGTTCCTTGCACTTGCCTTTATTTCCATCATAATCGCAATCGAAGGAAAGATCTTTAAGGCAATAGGATCGCGCGGTAAGAAAAAGCAGGCTGCTCCTCAGGCTACCGAAGAAAAAGCTTCGCAGCCCGTTGTGGAAGACGCAGCATCGGCTGAGTCCGATGACGCACTCATAGCAGTTATCACAGCAGCTGTTTACGAGTATGAGCTTCAGGCAACAGGTACCGTTCCCGCAAACGGACTTTATGTCAGAAGCATCAGAAGAAAATGATACAAGATCATACACAAGACATTACAGAAAGCTAAAGTGCTTTTCATAGGAGGAATAATAAAATGAAAAACTATACTATCACAGTAAACGGCGTTGCATACGAAGTAACTGTAGAAGAGGGCGCAGGTACAGGCGCACCCGTAGCAGCAGCACCTAAGGCAGCAGCACCCAAGGCAGCAGCACCTAAGGCTGCAGCTCCCGCAGCAGGCGCAGGCGCTAACAAGATCAAGGCTCCCATGCCCGGCAAGATCCTCGGCATCAAGGTTAATGTCGGTGATGCAGTAAAGAAGGGTCAGGTTATGATGATCCTTGAGGCTATGAAGATGGAGAACGAGATCGTTGCAGATGTTGACGGCAAGGTTGCAAGCATCGATGTACAGGTTGGTTCAACCGTAGAGGCTGATGATGTTCTTGCATCACTCAACTGATCACAGAATAGCCAAATAACCCGGATAAAGGATGCGTTCCCTTGAACACATCTTTGTAGGAGGATAAAAAATAATGGATTATGTATTAGAAACGCTTGGCAATCTGTGGAATCAGACAGCGTTCTTAAGCCTTTCCTGGGGAAACCTTCTCATGATCGGTGTTGCGCTTTTGTTCCTCTACCTTGCCATCGCAAGAGGATTTGAACCTCTTCTCCTCGTGCCTATCGCTTTCGGTATGCTCCTGGTTAACATGTATCCCGAGATCATGTGGAAAGCCGGCGAGACATACATGAAGAACGGAGTTGAGGTTGTTTGTGAAGAAACCGGACTCTTAAGGTTCTTCTTCCAGCTCGATGAGTGGGCTATTTTCCCTTCGCTCATCTTCCTCGGTGTCGGCGCACAGACAGACTTCGGTCCTCTGATCGCCAACCCCATCAGCTTCCTTATGGGAGCTGCGGCACAGCTTGGTATTTTCCTTGCCTACTTCCTTGCTATCCTCTTTGGTTTCAACACCAAAGCGGCAGCAGCTATTTCAATCATCGGTGGCGCTGACGGCCCTACTTCGATCTTCCTTGCAGGAAAGCTCGGACAGAGCGGACTCATGGGACCTATCGCTGTTGCGGCTTACTCATATATGTCGCTCGTGCCGATCATCCAGCCGCCTTTCATGAAGCTCTTTACCACAAAGAAGGAGCGTACTATCAAGATGACACAGCTTCGTCCCGTTACGAAGCTCGAGAAGATCCTTTTCCCGATCATCATCACCATCGTAGTAGTACTCATCCTTCCGAGCACTGCTCCCCTTGTAGGTATGCTCATGCTCGGTAACCTCTTCAGAGAGAGTGGTGTGGTAAGACAGCTCACCGAAACCGCAAGCAATGCAATGATGTACATCGTAGTAATCCTTCTCGGAACTTCAGTAGGTGCATCGACATCCGCAGAAGCATTCCTTAACTGGGATACATTAAAGATCGTAGCTCTCGGTCTTGTTGCTTTCGCATTCGGTACCGTGGGTGGTGTACTCCTCGGAAAGCTCCTTTGCAAGATCACAGGTGGCAAGATCAACCCGCTCATCGGTTCTGCCGGTGTTTCGGCTGTTCCTATGGCTGCCCGTGTTTCGCAGAAGGTTGGTTCGAAGTACGATCCCACAAACTTCCTTCTCATGCATGCCATGGGACCCAACGTTGCCGGTGTTATCGGTACAGCCGTAGCGGCAGGCGTGTTCATGGCTATGTACATGAAATAATATTAGATTAAAAGGAGAAAAATCATGGCTGAGAAAAGACCGGTTAAGATTACCGAGACCATACTTCGTGACGCTCACCAGTCCCTTATTGCTACAAGAATGCCTACCGAGCTCATGCTCCCCATTCTTGATAAGATGGACAAGGTTGGTTATCACTCTGTTGAGTGCTGGGGCGGTGCAACATTTGATGCTTGCCTTCGTTTCCTTAAGGAAGATCCTTGGGAGCGCCTCAGAAAGCTCAGAGCAGGCTTCAAGCACACAAAGCTTCAGATGCTCTTCCGCGGACAGAACATCCTCGGTTACAATCACTACGCTGACGACGTAGTTGAGTACTTCGCACAGAAGTCCGTTGCAAACGGTATCGATATCGTCAGGATCTTTGACTGTCTCAATGATCTTCGTAACCTTGAGACAGCTGTTAAGGCAACCAAGAAGGAAGGCGGACATGCACAGATCGCTCTTTCCTACACACTTGGCGATGCCTACACACTTGAGTACTGGGAGAAGACAGCTAAGCAGATCGAAGAGATGGGTGCAGATTCCATCTGTATCAAGGATATGGCAGGACTTCTTGTTCCTTACGAGGCAACAAGACTTGTTAAGGCTCTTAAGAGCGGTTCCAAGCTTCCTATCCAGCTTCATACTCATTACACCTCGGGTGTTGCTTCGATGACATATCTGAAGGCTGTTGAAGCAGGTTGCGATATCATCGATACCGCTATGTCACCTCTTTCCATGGGTACATCACAGCCCGCTACGGAAGTTATGGTTGAGACATTCCGCGGTACAGAGTATGATACGGGACTTGACCAGAACCTTCTTTCGGAGATCGCAGCATACTTCGCTCCCTACAGAGAGGAGTGCTTGAAAAACGGCCTCTTAAATCCCAAGGTTATGGGTGTTAACATCAAAACGCTTATGTACCAGGTTCCCGGCGGTATGCTTTCCAACCTTGTATCACAGCTTAAGGAAGCTCATCAGGAAGATAAGTTCCAGGCAGTTCTCGAGGAAGTTCCGAGAGTTCGTAAGGACTTCGGTGAGCCCCCGCTTGTTACACCTTCGTCACAGATCGTCGGAACTCAGGCAGTTCTCAACGTTCTTCAGGGCGAGCGCTACAAGATGGTTACAAAGGAATCGAAGAAGATCCTTTCCGGCGAGTTCGGACAGACCATCAAGCCTTTCAATCCCGAAGTTCAGAAGAAGTGTATCGGCGATACAAAGCCCATTACATGCCGTCCCGCAGACCTCATTCCTCCTCAGCTTGACAAGTTCAGAGAGGAATGCAAGGAGTGGATCGAGCAGGAAGAGGATGTTCTTTCATACGCTCTGTTCCCTCAGGTTGCTATGGACTTCTTCAAGTACCGTCAGGCACAGAAGACAGGCGTGGATGTTAATGCGGCTGATTCGGCTAACAAGGCATATCCCGTTTGATCGTCATAAAAGACTGTTAACGGCAGAAGTGTCGTAAGGATAAGAGAGGAGACATTCAGGTGTCTCCTCTTGTTATCCGCTATAAAGGATTAATACTATGGAGATAAAACCCTACAAGAAAGATTCTGAGTATTCATATGCGCTCGGTGCTTTTGTGACCTTTGAGCTTATCGATGCCGCTCCCGAGTATGTCGAGAAAGTCCTTGTCCATTCGACCTTCACGGACAAGGAAAAGCTCATGAGGATGTGTGCGGGCAGAAGGATACCCGTTGAGACCAATGACAGGCTGATCGCCAAGCTCTCCGACAAGGAGAATGTGTTCGTTATCGGTGTGTTCAGAAAGTTTTCGGGCAGACTCGACTCTTCAAGACCGCATCTTGTACTCGACAATCCCTCGAACATGGGTAATCTCGGAACGATCATGCGTACCTCCTGCGGAATGGGTATCTTTGATGTGGCTATGATCGGTAACGGCGCCGACATCTTTAATCCTAAGACCGTCAGAGCCAGCATGGGTTCATTCTTCCGCATCCGCTGCGAGAAGTTCGAAACCTTTGAGGATTATCTTAAGGCCTATGGCAGCCCCGAAAGAGAGCTTTACCCGTTCATGCTCGACTCGGCCGACTTCCTTACTCCCGGTATTAAGCACGGACCACTCTATTCACTTATCTTCGGTAATGAGGCGACCGGGCTCGACCCCACATATGCGTTAAAGGGACAGCCCCTCAAGATCGCTCAGACCGAATACGTTGATTCACTCAATCTGACGATCGCCGTCGGGATCGCGGAATACGTCTTTACAAAGACCTGATGTGAGACCCGCGATACTTTATATGGTGCCAAGTTCGCTTTTTTTGATGAAGGATGCACAAAACCTTGACGCGACTTCCAAAACAGTTATACTAAAAGGTAAGGGTGAAAACATCCATTAATCCTTCAGGGGGTAGTAAACGGTATGAAGTGTCCTTTTTGCGGAGATGAAAACACGAGAGTCATCGATTCGAGACCTGCAGACGACGGGAGTTCCATCAGACGCAGGAGACAGTGCGACGTTTGCGACAAGAGATTCACTACATACGAGAAGGTAGAGACTATCCCGGTGTTCATCATCAAGAAGGATAATACCCGCGAACCCTACGACAGAGCCAAGATCGAGAGAGGTATCATGCTTGCGGTCCGCAAGCGTTCCATCCCTCTTGAGAAGATCACGGACATGATCGACAGTATCGAGGCTCAGATCTTTTCACTCGATTCGAAGGAAGTTCCCAGTTCCTTCATCGGCAACCTTATCATGGACAAGCTCCAGCAGCTTGACCAGGTTTCTTATGTTAGATTTGCTTCTGTTTACAGAGAGTTCCAGGACGTGGACACATTCCTCCACGAGCTTCAGAACCTCTTTACACAGCATTCCCCTGCGGATCCCTCTAAATCCGACAACTAACCCGCATTCCTTCGGATGCGTGGCCCCGGGTCTCGGCCGTCAACCGTTTAGGACCCTTATAAAAGCCAGGTGAGATGGGCTTAACAGCTGTTCCTTTCGATATTCGAAAGGAGTATTATGGTTTCTGTAGTCTTCAGTGCAGCGATCGGAGGTATCGATGCACAGATCATCAACGTCGAGGCCGACGTCAGTGACGGTCTCCCCGTCTTCAACATGGTCGGGTATCTTTCTTCCGAGGTTAGGGAAGCAAAGGACCGGGTCAGAACATCTATCAAGAATTCCGGTTTCCCCTTGAAACCCAAACACATCACGGTCAATCTTTCACCCGCCAACCTTCGTAAAACAGGCACGGGATTTGATCTGCCCGTCGCTCTTTCCATTCTCGCGGCCCATTAGCTGATCCCGCAGAATTTCCTAGACGAAACACTGATCGTAGGCGAGCTGAGCCTTGAGGGAAACATCAGGAGGATCACAGGCATACTCCCCATCGTTATCACAGCCCGGGATAAGGGCTTTAAACGCGTTGTTGTACCGCGTGAGAACGCCATGGAGGGGGCTGTGGTATCAGGGATCGAAGTGGTGGCCGTTTCGTCCCTGCGGGAGCTTATAACGCTTATACTGGACGGCGAACCCTTCCCCGCTGTCACACCTGTCGAAGTGGTTCTCGACGATGAAAGAGACTATCCCGAAGACTTTAAAGAGGTTTCGGGACAGTTGCTTGCGCGCCGTGCCATCGAGATCGCAGTCAGCGGGATGCATAACATCATACTCTCGGGTCCTCCCGGGGCAGGCAAGACGATGCTCGCAAAACGTATCCCGACCATCATGCCCAAACTCACTTTTGAAGAGAGCATGGAGATCTCCAGGATCTACAGTATCGCCGGGCTTTTGAGTGAAGACCGGTATGTCCTGACGAAGCGACCGTTCTGTGCGCCTCATCACACGGCGACGGTGCCTTCACTTATTGGAGGAGGGATGAAGGCCATGCCGGGAGCCGTTTCGTTAAGCCACAACGGAGTGCTTTTCCTCGACGAGCTGCCGGAATTCGGTCGTGACACCATTGAGTCGCTCAGACAGCCACTTGAAGACAGAAAGGTCAATATCAGCCGTGTAAATGCGTCTTATACATACCCTGCGGGGTTTATGCTGGCTGCATCGATGAACCCTTGTCCCTGCGGCTTTTATCCAGACAGGACGAAGTGTACCTGTACTCCCGTGAGTATCGACCGTTACAGACACAGGATCAGTAAGCCGATCCTCGACAGGATAGACATCTTTGTGAATGTTGAAAAGACGGAGTTTAAGGATATCTGTGAAGGAAGCAGGGGAGAGGATTCAAGAACCATCAGAGCCAGGATCGAGAAAGTACGAAAGGTGCAGCTTAAGCGTTATGCGCACGAGAACATCAGGTTCAACTCGCAGCTCTCGGGCGGTATGGTAGACAAATACTGTGTCTTAAACGACAGCTGCAGGAAGATCATGGAGAAAGCATACGAGTCGCTTGATCTTTCGGCGAGGGGTTACCACAGGATACTTAAGGTCGCCAGGACAATCGCCGACATGGCGGGCTCACGTGAGATCGGAGAGGATCATCTTCGTGAAGCAATCGGATACAGGGGGTTCATGTGATGACAGACATATATAATGAAGCAAGATGGATGGCACTTTCAAAGATTGACGGACTCGGAGCTGCGGGAGCGCGTCTCCTTGTCGAAAGATTCGGGGATACGATGGGTGTTTTCGAGGCAGAGAAAGAAGAAATCCTTGAGATTGATTTTTTAAAACCCGAAGTAGTGGAAGAACTGGCAGAGATCACCGGGATCGATCCCATAAGCGAATACATGAGACTCAGGGACGCAGGCATAGACTACTACAGTATGGAGCACCCTCTTTACCCGAAGAGGCTCCGCCTTATCGACTCGCCGCCGATAGGACTGTTCGTTAAGGGCAAGCTGCCCGCAGAGGGCAGAAAAGCGGCAGCCATCGTCGGGAGCAGAACCTGCAGCAGTTACGGAAGGACTGCGTGCGACCTCTTTTGCAAAGAATTTGCAAGGGAAAAGATCGATGTGATAAGCGGGATGGCCATCGGTATCGACGCATGCGCGCATCAAAGCGCGCTCGCGGGCGGAGGTAAGACCTATGCGGTTCTCGGTTGCGGCGTGGATGTCTGCTATCCTATGGCAAACTATACACTTTATGAGCAGATCATCGAGACAGGCGGGGTGATCAGTGAGTTCTATCCGGGGACTAAGCCCATCGCCATGCGATTCCCGATGAGAAACAGGATCATAGCAGGCCTTTCGGACGCCGTTCTCGCTGTTGAAGCGCGCAGAAAATCGGGAACACTGATCACTGTAGGGTGCGCACTTAATCAGGGTAAAGAGGTTTATTCGATACCGGGGAGACTCACTGACAAACTCAGCGAAGGCTGCAACGGTCTTATAGCGATCGGAGCACGTATCGCGCTGTCACCGAAGGAAATGGCGGACGATATCAAAAAGACAGCTTTCGAGGAAACGGCTGCTTTAAGCTGTAAGACCACGTTTAAGGAAGCAGTTTCCTTAAGCAGTAAAACATCGTTTGAACAAACAGATACTTTTAGAGGTAAAACAAATAGATCTAAAGAGAGAAGAGATGGAGCCGGCTTTGAAACGCCCGGGTTTGGCGCAAGTGAAAAAAGATGTACATCAGCTTTTATGAGTGATGATGGGATATCGACAAACGTGAAAGAAGGAGCACGGCGAAGCTTAAAGGGGATAAATAAGTATAAGCAGGCGACTCTGTTTGACAAACAGTCCAGAGAAGCGGATATTTCCTCGGAGGATGCCAAGAAGGTATTCCTCGCGACCGATGTGACTGCGACCACCGTGGTGGAGATCGCCGAAAAAACCGGCTTCGATATCGGAAAGCTCATGGGGATTCTCGGAAGTCTCGAGCTGGACGGCTTTATCAGACAGGAAGGCCCGGGAGCGTACGCCAGAGTGCTTATGGGGTAACGCAGCACTGTTAAAGGCATTTTTAGTGAGCAAAGCCCGGGACGGCTGATCACCGCATCCCGGGCTTTTAAAAATTTTTATTGCAAGAACGGGAAAAAAAGTGTATGCTTTTCAGAGTCTTAACAAGCACGTTGCTATTTGTGTACTTAAACACGAAATGTGAAAGATTCAAAGAGACGGATCTGAATGCATCTCTTCCTAAAAGGAGTACGGATAAAAGAGCAATAGTGTTTGTAAGAGATCGGAATCTGAATGGGTAATTACTTGGAGGAATTATGACGAAGAATCTGGTTATAGTCGAGTCACCCGCAAAAGCCAAGACCATTAAGAAGTATCTTGGAACGGGCTACGAGGTAATAGCTTCGAACGGACATGTGTGCGACCTTCCCAAGAGCACCATGGGTATTGACGTTGACAAGGATTTTGAGCCTAAATATATAACGATCAGGGGAAAGGGCGATATTATCGCGGCACTTCGCAAGGCGGTAAAGAAAGCTGACAAAGTCTATCTCGCAACCGACCCGGACCGTGAGGGAGAGGCGATCTCGTGGCATCTGTCACAGACATTAAAGCTTGATCCGAAGAAGTTTTCGAGGATCACCTTTAACGAGATCACCAAGAACGCCATCAAAGAGTCTTTAAAGAACGCACGCGCCATCGATATGAACCTTGTCGATGCACAGCAGGCGAGACGTGTTCTTGACAGACTTGTGGGATATCAGATAAGTCCCGTTCTTTGGGCAAAGGTCAAGAACGGACTCAGTGCCGGCAGAGTACAGTCTGTTGCTTTGAGGATCATCTCCGACAGAGAGAACGAGATCAGTGCTTTTGTTCCTACCGAGTACTGGACCATAGATGCCAAGCTCACAGGCAAGACAGCCAAGCAGGCTATCACGGCATCGCTTTCCACCCGGAACGATGAGAAGATCAGCTTCTCTTCAAAGGCAGAGGTGGACGAGTGTCTGAGGAAGGTCAAGAAGGCCGGGTTCACCGTAAGAGACAAGAAAGAGAGCGACAGAAAGCGCAAGGCTCCCCTTCCTTTCACTACAAGTACACTTCAGCAGGAAGCTGCAAAGCAGCTCAACTTTTCGACATCAAAGACGATGCGTATAGCGCAGCAGCTCTATGAAGGAATGGAGCTCGGCAAGCGCGGGACCATTGGTCTTATCACATACCTCAGAACCGATTCGACACGTGTTTCGGAAGAAGCGGATCGTTCGGTACGTGAGTACATTAAAGAGAATATCGGCGAGAAGTACGTTGCAGCCGCTCCGGGCGAAGACAAGTCGGGCAAGAAGATCCAGGACGCTCATGAAGCGATCAGACCTTCATACACCGATATCACTCCCGCAGAAGTAAGAGAGATCCTTCCCAGAGACCATTACCGTCTTTATCAGCTCATATGGAAGAGATTCGTGGCATCGAGGATGGAGCAGGCTGTTTACCACAACGTGACCGTCAGGATCGACTCGGGTGAGTACGGCTTCACAGCCGGAACATCATCGATCGTGTTCGATGGATTCCTTTCGGTTTACAAGGACGACGAGGAAGAATCTCCCGCAAAGGGTGCTTCGTTCGACTGGCTTGTTCCGGGTGCAAAGCTCGCTGTATCCGACATAGTGACGGATCAGCATTTTACACAGGCTCCGGCTCATTATACAGAGGCATCGCTCGTAAAGGCTCTTGAAGAGCTCGGTATCGGTCGCCCCAGTACATATGCACCCACGATCTCGACGATCATCGCAAGACACTACGTTGTTAAAGAGAACAAATGCATATATATGACAGAGCTCGGCGAGGCTGTCAACAAGATCATGACCGGTTCCTTTGAGGGGATCGTGGACGTCAACTTCACCGCTACGATGGAGAGCCTTCTCGACTCGATAGGTGAAGGAGAGATCGAATGGAAGACCGTTATCAGGAATTTCTATCCCGATCTTGCCGCAGCTGTTGAGGAAGCACACAAGGATCTCGAGAAGGTCAAGATCAGAGACGAGGTGTCGGATGTTCCCTGCGACCTGTGCGGAAGGATGATGGTCATCAAGTACGGCCCTCACGGCAAGTTCCTTGCATGCCCCGGCTTCCCCGAGTGCCGCAACACGAAGCCGTACAATGAGAAGACAGGCATCACCTGCCCCAAGTGCGGCGGCGATATCCTCATCAAAAAGACGAGGAAGGGAAGGCGCTTCTTCGGATGTGCGAACCACCCCGACTGCGACTTCGTATCGTGGACACGCCCCGATGCAGCAAAAAAAGAATAATCTACGGTTGAAATTTTAAAATGCCTACAGTCGGATCCACCTGCTGCGCATGTTACCTCAAAAACGCGATTTCATCGCCGATCGTTTTTGGAATAACATGCGGCGCGGTGGATCCTTGTGTCGTAAGAACGGTTTAATAGAATTGTCACATGCCGGACAAAGTTTACAGAACTTAACGACAATTGTTTAATGATTATATAAAATTCGGTATGTTTTGAGTTTTATTCTTGATAACTTATATGTTTTGTGCTAAAATGGGCGCAAATGTACGGCGGAGTAAAAATCGCTACAATGGGGGAGAATATGAGCGTTCAGCTGCTTGATAAGACAAGAAAGATCAACAAATTATTACACAACAACAATTCTCACAAGGTCGTTTTCAACGACATCTGTCAGGTGCTCGGGGAGATCCTCGAGTCCAATATCCTTGTGATCAGCAAGAAGGGCAAGGTCCTGGGCATTAAGAACAGGTCCGAGATCCCTGCTATCAGCGAGCTCATCAGGGACAACGTCGGCGGTCATATCGACGAGTCTCTTAACGAGCGTCTCCTTAACATCCTTTCCACCAAGGAGAATGTAGACCTCGAAACACTCGGGTTCGAATCGCAGAACGTCAGCAAGTACGTGGCCATCATCACTCCCATCGACATTGCAGGGGAGCGCCTCGGCACGCTCTTTATCTATAGAAAGAAGAACCAGTTCAACATCGACGACATCATCCTCAGTGAGTACGGTACGACCGTAGTCGGTCTTGAGATGATGAGATCCGTAAACGAGGAGAACGAGGAAGAGGTCCGCAAGGTTCAGATCGTTCGTTCGGCCATCGGCACACTTTCCTTCTCGGAGCTTGCAGCGATCAGGTGCATCCTTGACGAGCTTACCGGTATGGAGGGCACTCTTGTTGCCAGCAGGATAGCAGACAGGGTGGGTAGCACAAGGTCTGTCATCGTGAACGCGCTCCGCAAGTTCGAGAGCGCCGGTGTCATCGAATCCAAGTCTTCGGGTATGAAGGGAACATACATCAAGGTCCTTAACGACGTCGTCTTCGACGAACTCAAACAGACAGAGGGTTAATTTTTCTTCCGTATCGTTCGATATACAACATAACGGATTGAATGCTAAAAAAAGGATTTTGCTCAAGCAAGGTCCTTTTTTGTTCGTTGATGAAATCAAAACACAAATCCTTGTGTTTTCAGATTTTTTGATAAATATATCTTGTGTTTTATTTGCAATACATTATAATATTATGTGGGTATTTGTGAAAAGAGGGCTTTTTGCCTCTTTTTCCGGCATAATTACCGCTGTGACGAACGTCTTCGGATCGTCAGAAATTCGAACCTGATACTTCGGTGAAGCGCCGGGCGAG
>JAEEGF012023040.1_pt1 | contig 22595 bp, 15 predicted proteins | sample 9134171 | NCBI WGS metagenome assembly JAEEGF01 (sample SAMN16246542, study PRJNA631951) | gut metagenome | biome: gut microbiome; feature: rumen; material: AP-attached | host: Bos | place: Iran: Karaj | collected 2018-10 | reverse complement strand
CTCTTTCTTTCGTGCTAAGATGTTTGTACTGACTCATATTATCTCCTGTAATAATGTCTTGAACAAACACCATTATAGTTGATTTTATGAGTCTTTTCTTTTGTTGCACTTAGATTGTAAATTCATCATTAAAAAATAAAGTATTTAAAAATTTTATTATTACAGGGAGAGTAAAAAAATGATGGCAACACAAAACTTGCATTGCCATCATAAAAACTCTATTTTACTAAAGGTATTTCGAGGTAACCTAATTAGTAACTATTTTAAATAATCCGGTGTTTTTTTATGAAAACTTATTTCTTAATATTATAAGCACCGAATCCCGGGTAATATGCAGAGTCTCCCAGTTCTTCTTCAATGCGAAGAAGCTGATTATATTTTGCAACTCTTTCTGAACGGCTTGGAGCACCTGTTTTAATCTGACAAGTATTTAATGCTACAGCAAGATCAGCAATTGTAGTATCTTCAGTTTCACCTGAACGGTGTGAAGAAATAGCAGTGTAACCTGCTTTATGTGCCATTTTAATTGCTTCAAGAGTTTCTGAAACAGAACCAATCTGATTAAGCTTAATAAGAATTGAATTTGCTGCACCAAGTTTAATTCCTTTTGAAAGACGTTCTACATTTGTAACAAACAAATCGTCTCCAACAAGCTGAACTTTGTGTCCGATTTTTTCTGTCATTTTTACCCAGCCTTCCCAGTCTTCTTCATCAAGGCCGTCTTCAATTGAAACGATTGGATATTTATCAACAAGTGATTCCCAGTGAGCGATCAATTCATCAGTTGTAAAATCTTTTCCTGATTTTGGCTGATGATAAAATCCTTTTCCTTTTGGTGATTTCCATTCAGATGATGCTGCATCCATTGCAATCATAAAATCCTTTCCTGGTTCATAACCTGCAGCTTTGATAGCTTCAAGAATTTTTTCAATTGCTTCTTCATCACTCTTAAGTTTGTTTGGAGCAAAACCTCCTTCATCACCTACAGCTGTAACATCCCCCATTTCCTTAATAAGAGCCTGGAGTTTGTGGAATACTTCTGTACACCAGCGGAGTCCTTCCTTAAATGATGGAGCTCCTGCAGGCATAATCATAAATTCCTGAGTATCAACTGCTGAATCTGCATGAGCACCGCCGTTAAGAATATTCATCATTGGTACAGGAAGTTTTGTTCCCTGAACTCCACCCAGGAAACGATAAAGAGGAATCTGAAGAGAGTATGAAGCTGCTCTTGCGGCTGCAATTGAAACTGCAAGAATCGCATTTGCTCCCAGCTTTGACTTATCTTTTGTGCCGTCAGCCTTAAGCATAATACCATCAACTTTATATGTATCTGCTGCATCAACTTCGGCAAGAGCAGGGGAAATTACTGTATTAATATTATTTACAGCTTTAGAAACTCCCTTTCCACCAAACTTTGATTTGTCACCATCACGGAGTTCAAGTGCTTCGAATTCTCCTGTTGATGCACCTGATGGAGCGGTTCCTAAAGCAACAGTTCCATCTTCAAGATGAACTTCTGCTTCTACTGTTGGATTTCCACGTGAATCAATAATTTCACGGCCGATTACTTTTACTATCTTTGTAGATTTCATTAAAAATATCCTCCTGTAGTTAGAAAAGGCTAACTAAAGTTAGTTAAATCTAACACAGAAGAATACTAATTTCAATAGCTTTTACGATTTATAAATCATAATCATCTTCCTGAAGTTTTTTTACAGCTTCCTGAAGATTGATATTCTTACAATTTTCAGTAATATCTACTGCCTGTGCAAATCTAAGGTAAAATAAAACTGTTTTAATTTTTTCAGAACTAATTCCCTTCATCTGGGCAAAAGCTTCTGCATATGCTCCAAGCTGATTGTAATACAATTCCGGCTCAATACTTTGATTTGTTTTGTAATCAACAAGAGTATAAGAGCTATCTTTATTTTCATAAACAAGGTCAATGCTTCCTTTGACAATAAGGTCTCCCAGTTTAAGTTTAAAAGGATATTCTTCTCTGTGCCATTTTGAAGCAAGTACTTCTTTGCCTGTCGGGCTGTTTAAAAAGTCCTGAGTCATTTTTCTACAGATGTTAAGGATAGTATCAAGTTTTTTTTCTGATCCGTTTAATCCAGTTATATCTTTTGTAGAATAATTACCTTCCTGTCCTTCTGCACCTGCCTGAAGAAATGCGTGGGCTATTGTACCAAAATTTGCAAATGTAAATCGTGGCTTTCCGTCGGATGCAGGACCTTTTGGAATTGACTCAAGAACAATTTTATTTATTTCAGGATAAGGTATATCTGTCTGCTTAGGTGAATCATCAGCACTTTTCCAGTTGCTTTCATCATCAAGAGGATGAAGACTACTTGGAAGAATATATTTTGATTTTAATGTTTCCTGTTTAATCAAATCCTCGTCTAAATAGCGGGAATAAATTTTTTCCAGTTCTTTTTGAACGGTTAATTTTGTATTTAAGTTATTAGGCCTTTTTTTCCTGCTCAAAAATTCTCTGCGGAGATTTGAAATTTCTTCAATAATAAAAGGAGCTTTTTCTTCGCTGTTTTCACTGTAATAATTAATTGCAGGAAGAAGAGTTTCAAGTATTGAACCAGGATGTTCTCCCGGGCTTTTTTCGCTTTCATATTTTCCAGCTGTAATAAATAATCTTTCTTTTGCACGAGTCAATGCTACATAACAGATTCTTTTTAATTCAGCGGATTCTTCAGCTTTTACCTGTTCGGCGTAGTAATCAAAGAAAATATTTTTATGAGCAGGAATCAAATTTACAGCTTCAGTGTTTACAATTAAACCATATTTGGAGTTAACAAAAATTAATTCTTTTGAATTTTTTTCTCTTGGTTTACTATGAGTTGCACAAACAAAAACTACTTTATATTCCAGTCCTTTGGACTTAAATATGGAAAGGAGGCTTACACCATTTTTTTGTTCCATTGGAACATCGATTCCCTCAAGTTTTTTTGAGATATATTTTCTGAGAGTATCAATGAACTGGCTCAAATCATTTGCATTTTGATCTGCCTGTCTTGCAAGCTCAAAAAGTTTGTCATATAAATCTGCATACATTTCAACCTGTTCATTCCATAAGGTTTCAAAACGATAGCCGCTTTCATACCAGAGTTCTGTAATGGTTTCTGTTATACTCTGAATTTTTGATTTTTCTTTTATTTGATTGAAAAATATTCCCGCGTTCTTAAAACGATCTAATGCTTCCTGGGGGAGAATCTTTTCTCCATCTTCCTGAAAAGCTTCCTGTCCTTCTTTTCTTTGAGAGAGAAGGGCTGTTGCTTCTTCCTGAGAAAGATTTACAAAAGGAGAACATAAAAGCTTCATGTAATTTAAAGTATCATTTGGAAAAACACAAACTCGGAGAAAGGCGTAAAAATCATTAACTGGCCCATCTGCAAAAAAGTCTACAATTACTTCAGGAGAAAAATTTATTCCATGACGAAGAAGACTTTTTTCGTAAAGGGATTGAACTTTATAATTCCTAAAAAGAATTGCAATATCACTACTGGTCAGAGAAGAATCATTTTCAAGAAGTTCCTTGATTTTAATTGCAACCCATTCAGCTTCCGCTTCTTCTTTTGTATAGAACTTAGATTCGTCTTCTCCACTATCTGAATTATAAAGAGCAATCACTGTTCTTGGTTCATATGCTTTATCAAAATCTTCCTTTACAATTTTTTCAGCTGCAGGAGATAATTTTACAGAAGAATATCTTGCTTCATACATTTCAGTTTTTTCTGGAGAAGACGCTGGTGTAAAAATAGATGGCCGGATTTTTTTGTCTCCGGTTTGCGGTGGATAAGGTTCCCCTCCAAAGAGTGTGTTAAATGTTCCTATTAAAGCAGGGTGTGAACGGAAATTTGTATTCATTGAAAGATTGCCGTCTTTAAAATCTTCACTTAACCCGCGGAAAACTGATACATCTGCACCGCGGAAAAGATAAATGCTTTGTTTTTCATCCCCTACAAAGAAAAGTTTATCCGGACACAAATTTTTTATTGATGGAATTCCTGGATTAAATTCATTAAGTTTTTCTGCAAGCATAAAAAGAATATCTTTTTGTTCTCCGTTGTTGTCCTGAAACTCATCAATCATGATTGCTTTATATTTATTTTTTTCCATCTGGCGGATTTCTTTATTTTCCATAAGGATTTTTCTTGCCATTGATTGAATATCCTTATATGTAAGAATGGAAGAAATCCTTTTAAAATCATTTATCTTGTCCTGAAATTCTTCAAAGAGTGGAATAAGACCCTTTATGATTTTAATTCCTGCACAATAATTTGCAATCTGGGCGAGTGGAGTAGAGTATTCTCTTAATTCATCAATAATAATTCTTAAATTTTCTGATCCTGCAAGATTTCCAGGTTTCCTTGATGAAGCTTTAGAAAAGGAATCGTATTCTTTTGCAAGTTTTCTTCCGTCTTCTTTATCCAGAAAATCTCTGGTAAGTTCAAAGTCTTCATCAAATTTTGCTGACTGAACGTTTTCAGAAATAGTTAAAAAAGTTTTTGAATTTCTATTTCCTCCGAATGTTTCAATTTCATTTTTTAATCTGCAGTAAGCATCATAGGAATTCTCATAAGCTTCATTCCATTTACTTATTACAAAATCATATTGCTTTAATAAATCTGCTTTAAAATCAATAGGGAAGGCAATTGTTGAAGTTTGAATCATTGGGTTCACTAAAAGTTTTGCTGCAATTTCTTCAAATAATTTTGTTCCTCCAATTTTTTTTAGTGCCGGGTTATCCCTGTGCTCCAGAAGAAAAGGAAGGGCAAGAGATGATATTTTTTCTGAGATTAAAGTTTCATCTACAGAATAGTCTGGGCTTAAACCAAAAAGATGTGCACCCTGCTTTGCAATTGTATTACAATAGGAGTCAAGAGTTTTTATATTAGCTGTATAAAAATCAGCAGCTTTTTCAGGACATTCTTTTTTTAAGACTGAATAAATCCTGGAAGACATTTCTACTGTTGCTTTTTTTGTAAAAGTAAGTGTGAGAATTTCGCTTACTTCATAATTATATTTTGTAACCAGCTGCAAATATCGCTGGGCAAGAACAGTTGTTTTACCGGATCCGGCTCCTGCACTTACTACTGAATTTTTTATTGCATCTCTTGCCTTTAGCTGTTCTTCGTTAAACTTCTTTTCTTTATTGTCCATATTTTATTCCTTAGCTACAGTAAAACTTCTTCTGCATATACTTTTGTAATCACAGCCTGAACATTTTTCAAAAGTTTGAATTTCAGGATTAATTGAAAAGTTATCATTATGTACCAGTTCAGAAAAATTATTTAACTGTTCATGAAAAACTTCCATTGATTTATCAAAGTCGTCACGGTTAAACAATTTATCTTTAATTCGAATTCTTTCTGCAAGTTCTTCTCCATAAACGGCTTTTACTTTACAATCCAAAATACTGTAAAAACAAACATTTTCTATTTTTCTGCCTTTGGTTATTTTGTAAGAATTATCTTCTGTATTTTCATCATGCAGGTCTTCAAGAACATATAAATACAATGGCATCTGTAAATCAATGCATTCTGTTAATGGATCTGCTCCCTCTTCATTAGATGCATATAAATTATCTGGCAGGGACTTAGTTTTGTAATCAATAAGATAAAGTTGATTTGACTGCTGGCGTCGTAAAATTAAATCGGCCCTTCCGTTAATCAAAAGATTGTTTTCTTTATCAATTTTTCTCAGTCCGATTTCAGTTCCGTAAACTTTAAGCCCAAGGAAAATATTTGAAAAATGTGTCAGAGAATTACTTGAGATAGAATGAATGGCTTCTTTCATAGCCCTCAGCTGTTCTTTTGCAAGATATGAAAGATTTGAGTTGTCTATTGCCTCTTCAAGAGCTTGCTTGTGAAATTCTTCATATTTTTCTCCAAGATCAAATTCATTTGCAAAAATAGGTAAATTATTTTCTTTGAGAATGTTCATGTAATTTTCAAAAATAGAATGATAAAGATTTCCTACTGCAAACTGATCAATTAAATTCGCTTCATTATTTTCTTCTTCCAGATTAAGGGCATAATTGAATAGATATTCCCGGGGACAATCAAAATACTGTGAAAGTGAAGTTTTAGAAGCTTTAAGAATTTTTATGTTTGTTTCTGGAATTTCTTTATACTGATCAGATTCCAGCATAATTTGATGAAGAAGAGTTGTTGAATCAAAATTTTTTTCTTTTTTTGTAAAAGAATTATTTTTCCAGCGTTTAAAAGATTCCTTCTGCCAGTCAAAAAGTTTTTCCGGCAAAAGACCGTTACTTCCTTCCGCAATAAAATCTTTTTCCTGTCTGAGAATATCTGGAAAATTCTTTTCATCCTTATAATTTTCTGAATCAGAATTTGAATGATCCACTTCTTCAAGAGAAGAATAAGTTTGTGAATAACCTGTAAAGTTTTTTGCAGAAACTGAATAGTAAACAGGTAGCTGAGAGTTCATTGAATAGAGTTTTATAAAATTATCAGAAACATTTTCATCTGTGAGTTTCAATTCCTTCCGCTTATCCTCCCGGAGAAAACCCAGTTTTGAATAAATAACAGAAAGGGAAGCCTGACTTGAATCTACAATTATGTGACATTTAAAAGGTGCTGTAGCCGCAGTCTTGTATGATAAAATTCTTACTCCTTCAATTTTTGTCTGGGCAAGATATGAAACCCCATCCAGGTAAGAAATAAAAAATGAAAAAGGTGAGGGAACTTTATATTGAGGAAAGTTTTTTTCAAGATCCGTTAAAGTTCCAAGCTCAGAAATTTCACGGCTGATGATAAGATCAGCTTCCGGTAAGAAATTGTCTTCATCCAGAAAAGTGCTTCTGAATTTAAAATAAATTTTTCTTATTTCATCAAAGGATTCTGCCTTTGTAAATTTTTCAAGTGAGTGTTTAAGGTTTGTATAAAAGTCTTTCAAACGGCTTATAAGTAATGCCTGGCCGGGATCTGTTACTTTTGAATTTTTAAAAGATTCAAGCCATACATCATGAAATTTATTTTTATAGTTATATGAACAAATACAGTTATTTTCCTGACCAAACTTTATAAACTCCTGAATCAAATCTTGATTCTTCCAGGGAATGTTTGAATTTAAAAGAAGGCATTTTACATCATTAAAAGCAAAATTATTTGAAATACAATTTTCAATTTCAGAAAAAAACTGACCTGCTCTGTTCAAGCTAAGAGCTTTTGCATTTCGTGAAAGATATGGAATATTGTACAGCTTAAAATCTCTTTCAAGATAAGGACCATAAGAATCAATGTCCGGAACGCTAACTGCAATTTCATTCCATTTAACTCCATCAGCATGGAGTTTCCTTAAATAAAGACAAAGGTATTTTATTTCACTCCTGGAATCACGGAAAAAATTCACCTTTTGATTTGTCAAAACCTGATTCTCTTCACTTGAAAGATCATCGAAAGAAATAATTGTAATATCATTTTTTGAACCTTCAAGAATTTTTTTATATTCCGTATAGTCACTTAAAATTTCTGGAAAAAAAACGTAGTAATGATTTGAATCTGGAATAAAGGGAGGTTCTTCCCAGGCAGGATCAAAAAGCATATTGTCATCAAGAAATTTTTTATAACGGGTGAAAATTTCCATCAGATCTTCATCTTCTTCATCTGCTTCTCTGTTGGATTTTTCAAAATAGGTTTTCCATAATTTTAATGATGGAAGAATGGAAGAAATATATGAAGAAAAGCTTTTACTATATTTTACAAACTGGGGGAGAATAATACTTTTAAGAAAAGGAGTCTTTTTGTTTTCCTCCAGAAGTACTTCTGAAAAAATCTTTCGCATGGTTCCTGGAACTGAGCTTTTATCTTTCTGACTACTTCTGATTGATGCCCCTTTAAAATCATCCCATGCAATAAATTTTTCCATAGCTACTGCTTTAACCGGAGAAATTTCTATTATCCGGTCTGACCACATTTCTGCTGCAATTTGAGTAGGAAAAACAAATATTGCGTTTTCTTCACTGATATGCTGTAAAAGACATTCTTCAATTAAATTTTTCATGTTAAAATTCCTTGTTGTAACAGTTTATTATATATAAAAAATAATGATTATTTAAGACTTTCATTTTATTCATATTGTTGATTTTAATAGATTGATGACGTAAAATAGATTTAAATTATTTATTTTGATTATATAAAATATTATTTACCCCAAGGGTAACTGGAGATAAAAATGGCTGTTGCTTCTCTTGTCTTAGGAATTATTGGACTTGTGTTTTCAATTAATGGTACTTTTGTTGCTTTTTTTGGAGCACTTTTAGGAATCCTGGCAATTATTTTTGCTTCTATTGAATTAAAAAATAATACTAGTCGCAAAGGAATGTGCAGGGCCGGATTAATAACGGGCATTATTGCAGTTGTTCTTGGAATTTTAATAACTGCCGCATGCTGGGCTTGTGTTGCAGGTCTTTCCAATGCAACCTGGAATTTTCATGGATTTGACGGCTTCGATGGAATCGAGAATTTCTTTAATGGCATTCAGGATTTCTTTGAAGATGGTTCTGCTGATAATCCATATACTCTTTAAGATTCAGACTAAGTCTGCAAAAAATATTCTACAAAAATTCGAGGTAATTGTATGAAAAAAAGCGATAACGCTACAAAAGGTGTAGCACGCGCTCCACATCGTTCACTTTTTTATGCATCTGGTTATACAGATGAAGAATTGAATCAGCCTTTGGTTGGCATTATCTGTGCTAAAAATGAATTGATTCCAGGTCACATTGAACTGGATCGTATTTCAGAAGCCGTGAAAGCTGGTGTAAGAATGGCTGGAGGAACTCCAATCGAATTCCCTGCAATTGGCGTTTGTGATGGAATTGCCATGGGCCATGAAGGAATGAAATATTCACTGGTTACTCGTGAACTGATTGCAGACTCTGTAGAATGTGTTGCAAAAGCTCATCAGTTTGATGCTCTGGTAATGATTCCAAACTGTGACAAGATTGTACCTGGCATGCTTATGGCTGCAGCTCGTCTTGATCTCCCAACTGTATTTGTTTCTGGCGGTCCAATGATGCCTGGACATTTACCAGGAAATGATCCTTCAAATCCTTATTCAGGAAAAAATCTTTCCCTTACAGATATGTTTGAAGCTGTAGGTGGTCTTGCTGTAGGTAAAATTACTGAAGAGCAGCTGAAAGAAATGGAACATTCTGCCTGTCCTGGTTGTGGTGCCTGCTCAGGTATGTTTACTGCAAATTCAATGAACTGTCTTACTGAAGTTCTGGGGCTTGGACTTCCAGGTAACGGAACAATTCCTGCCGTAACAGGAGAGCGCATTGCTCTTGCAAAACATGCCGGTATGGCCGTTATGAACCTTTACAAAAAGGGAATTACAGCCCGTCAGATGATGACAAAAGAGAACTTCAGAAATGGTCTTGCTGCAGATATGGCTCTGGGCTGTTCATCTAATACAATGCTTCACCTTCCTGCAATTGCTCATGAAGCAGGCCTTGAAATTGATTTGCATGAAGTAAATGAAATTTCTGAACATACACCAAATCTTTGTCATCTGGCTCCTGCAGGACACACTTTTATGTGTGAATTAAATGATGCAGGTGGTGTTCAGGCCGTTCTTGCTGAACTTGCAAAGAAAAATCTTATTGACACAAATCTCATTACTGCTACAGGAAAAACTATTGCAGAAAATATTGCAGGTGTTAAAAACCGCAATCCGGAAATCCTCAGACCAATTGAAAATCCTTTCTCTGACAACGGTGGAATTGCAATCCTCTTTGGAAATCTTGCACCTGATGGAACCGTAGTTAAGCGTTCTGCATGTGCGAAAGAGCTTATGCATCACACAGGTCCGGCCCGTGTATTTGATGATGAAAGTCAGGCTATGGAAGCAGTTCAAAAGGCTCAGATTCATCCTGGTGATGTAGTAGTTATCCGTTATGAAGGACCTAAGGGGGGACCTGGTATGCGTGAAATGCTTGCAGTAACTGCCGCTCTTGCAGGTCAGGGCCTTGATAAGCAGGTTGCCTTAATTACAGACGGTCGTTTCTCTGGAGCAACACGTGGAGCTTCTTTAGGCCACTGTTCACCAGAAGCTGCTGTTGGTGGTCCTATTGCATTGGTTGAAGAAGGTGACATGATTACTCTTGATATTAATAACTACAAGATTCATCTTGAAGTAAGTGATGAAGAACTTGCTGCCCGTAAGGCCAGATGGGTATGTCCTGAACCAAAAGTAAAAACAGGATATCTTGCCCGTTACGCTAAGCTGGTTTCTTCTGCTGATAAGGGTGCAATCCTTCAGTAACTGAAATAAAAATTGAAAATAAAAAAGCCGCTTTTATGTAATGCACTTCAGTTGAAGTAAATTACAAAAGGCGGCTCTTTTTGTTTGAAGTTTCTGCTTTTTTTAGTCCAGATAATTGCAGTGAATAAAGGGAGCCATACAAAAATAACACTCCCCCCATTTAATACCGGAAACTTTTATTCTACATAGAATGATTGAGCTTTGTATTCCTCGCTGTTGCGGCGGTTTTTTATAGCATCATTAATTGCAGTCTGAAGGGATGCATTTAATTCATTTGCGGCAGTTTCGAGAGATGCATATTCAGAATCTTTCAAAGCTCTCTTTTTTGCAGTAACTGAAAAATTATCATAGGTGACAAGAACCCATACGTTTGTATTCTTTTCAGTGTAGGTTTCTTCATCCTTCTGAACTGAATATGGATTTTCTACTGCAAGGTGAACTGTAATGTCAGCATAATATTTTCCCGCATCTCCTGCATCAATTTCTATTTCCTGAAATTTTACCTTACGATTTGTGTCGTCAATTGAAGCTGCATTTAAGCCTTTCTTTTTACCCCAGTCAATTGCGGCCGGCTTAAATCCTTCGTAAAGCCAGTTAAGTGCATCGATTTCTTTCTGGCTGTCATTATCCTTGATATATTCATTTGTTACCAGAAGGTCCAGTGAGCTGAAGGAATAAAGATCTGCATTTGGATCTGTTGAATTACAGGCCGAAAAAGTCACTGCTGCTGCAAGAATACTTGCTGCGAGAATAAGCATTTTACTTTTATTGAACATAATAATACTCCGTTAAAATAATTATTGGAAACCTCGAAAAGCTTAAGTTTTCTGAGGTAACTTTGAAAGCTCTTAATTATAACACGGAAAAGGGGGATGGTGACAATCTTTTTATGTAAAGGGGATTTTTTTTAATGGTTTTTTAATACTTTTTTAATAAAAAAAGCCGTTTCTTAAAAACACAGTTCAGCATTTTTATCAGAAACGGCCTTCATTATATCATCCCAAAGAATGAAGTTTATTTAATAAGAAGATCTGCGTAAGCCTTGAGAGCTCCATCCATTTTACCGGAAAGAACTGTCTTTGCAAGAGTTTTACCCAGCTGAACACCTTCCTGGTCAAATGAATTTACATTCCAGAGGAAGCCCTGGAACATTACCTTGTTTTCGTAATGTGCAAGAAGTGCTCCCAGTGTTTCAGGATTAACCTGCTTGCCCCAGATAAGGCTTGAAGGTCTTTCGCCCTGGAAGAATTTGTTTGGATCTTCAGCATCTTTACCGCAGGCAAATGCTACAATCTGTGCTGTAACATTTGCAGCAAGTTTTACCTGACTCTTTGAGCCCTGAATTGTAATATCCTTTCCTGTCTGGTTCTGCTGGAATGCAATGAACTGGAGAGGGATGATATTTGTTCCCTGGTGAAGGAGCTGGTAGAATGAATGCTGACCATTTGTTCCAGGTTCACCAAAAATTACAGGACCTGTTACGTAAGAAATCTTTTTACCAAAACGGTTTACAGACTTTCCGTTTGATTCCATATCCAGCTGCTGAAGGTGAGCAGGGAAGCGTGAAAGTGCCTGTGAGTATGGAAGAATTGCTGTTGAAGGATATCCCTGAATATTACGTTCAAAAACACCGATTACTGCATCCATGAGAGATGGATTTTTTGTAATATCTTTTTCTGTTGCAGTCTTATCAGCTTCTGCAGCCCCTTTGAGGAAGGCGTCAAATACTGCTGGACCAAATGCAAGTGAAAGAATTGCTCCGCCTACACCTGATGTAGAAGAGTAGCGTCCTCCAATGAAATCATCCATGAAGAAAGCTGCCATGTAGTCAGGGTTAGATGCCAGAGGTGATGTTTCTGATGTAACGGCAATCATATGCTTTGAAGGATCAAGTTTCTGACTCTTGAGGATTTCCTTTACAAAAGATTCATTTGTAAGAGTTTCAAGAGTTGTTCCACTCTTTGATACAAGAATGAAAATTGTCTTTGAGCAGTCGATTGAAGCTGTTACAGAAGCAGCATCATCCGGATCAACATTTGAAATAAAGTGTGCTTCCATTTTGAAGGTCTTGTTTGCCTTAGCCCAGTTTTCCAGTGCAAGGTACATTGCACGTGGTCCCAGGTCTGAACCTCCAATACCTATCTGACATACAGTTGTATACTTTTCACCCTTTTCGTTTAAGATTTTTCCAGAGTGAACTTTGTTTGCAAAATCAGCAATTTTCTTCTGTTCTTTAATGTAAAAATCTCTCTTGTTTACACCGTCAACAATAACATCCTTTCCCAGCTGACCTCTTGTAAGCTGGTGAAGAACCATTCTTTTTTCTCCAGTGTTGATGATTTCACCGTTAAGAAGGGCCTGGTATTTTTCAATAAGCTGACCTTCTTTTACAAGCTGCTTGAATACAGAAATCATCTGTTTGTTAACCTGTTTTGCAGCATAATTGTATGTAAGTCCAGCTGCCATAGGAATAGAGAATTCTGCAACGCGCTTAGCACCTGCAGCACCAGCCAATGCTTTCTTGAGGGAAACTTCATTTTTGAATTCCTTCAGTTTTGCAAAGCTTTCAAGTTTGTTTAGATTGTTCCAAGAAATAGTTGAAGCCATTTGTATTTTCCTTATGAATTTGTGGAAGATTTAAATAAATATACCAATTTAGCGCAAATTATGCTACTAATTGCCACTTTTAAAAAGAGAAAATCCCGTTATTATCACGGGATTTTACAGTTTTATGCTTGTAAAGTTATTATTCCTCTTCAAGATCCGGAATACGTTTCTTAAGCTCTCTCATAAAGTCCTTGCCGGAAACTCCTTCCTTGAGACAGGCAAAAATACAGTTTTCTCCTGCAACTGTTCCAAGAATTTCATCCATGTTAAACTGATCCAGGGCATTGGAAACAGCATCAGCATGTCCTCCGAAAGTTTTAATAACTACAATATTTCCAGAGAAATCAATGCTAACGTAGCCGCGAAGAAAATCCTGTACATAAATCTGCTCTGTTTCTCTTGCATCTTCTTCATCCGGCAGGGAATAAACGTAACCTGAATGACCATCTGAAACTTTACCAACTTTAAGTAGTTTTAAGTCTCTTGAAAGTGTTGCCTGTGTTACTTCAAATCCTTCCTGTTCAAGGTGTCTAAGCAGTTCATCCTGACTTTCAATTCTGTTTGTTTTAATAAGTTTTTTTACTGCTTTTAATCTGGAAAGTCTTTCTTTCAAAATCAGCCCCCATTCAATGCACAAATTTTGTATATTTATACATTTTTGTCAAGTCTATTGAATAATTTTCATCATTTTTAAGAAAAACTTACTGAAGCTCTACGTATGTTTTTCCGCTTCCTCCATCTTCCGGCATGGCAAAGTGAAAATCTTTTACCCCAGGATAGTGGGAAAGAAGATTGTGGACCCCCTGCTGCAAAATACCGTTGCCTTTTCCGTGAATGACAGAAAAATTCTTAAAGTTGTTCAGGGCACATAAATCCAGCTGTTTTTCCAGAGCCTTCATGGCTTCTTCATAACGCATTCCTAAAAGCCTGAGTTCGAAAACAGGTTTCTCCTTAACATCCGTATCAGCTTTAATTCTTTCAATAACCACAACAGATTTTGGTCCCTGATTTTTTTCAGGTACAGGCTGAATGAGTTTCTCTTTAACCTTCATTTTCATTGAACCAAACTGTACAAGCCATTCATTATTTTTTTCTTTATGAAGAAGAATGCCTTCTCTTTTTGCACTTCCTGCATAAACTTCCATTCCTTCAGCAAGTTCAATCTTTTCTTCTGCCTTTTCACCATTTGAAAAAATGTATGATGGGGAAGTGAGCAGAGCTTCTGTGTTAGACAGTCTCTTTTTTGTTTTTTTATTGGAACTGCTTTTGTTTTCCTTTGCCCTGCTGATTCTTATTCCATTTGCGGCAAAAATCTCTTTTTCTTTTTTCAGTTCCTCTTTTGCCTTTGCCAGACTGAATTCTTTTTCTGTCAGTGCTGCATCAAGACTGTCCACGTCCTGTGTAAGTTCAGAAATAAAATCTTTTACCTTAAGGGTTTTCTCTCTGGTGATTTCTCCTTCCCTTAGTTCCCTTACAAGATTTTCAAGTTTTTTTCTTGTGTCTACAAGGAATTGTGAAGCATCCTTTTTTTCTGCCTTATCAAGTTCCAGCTGTCTTTCTTTAAGATTCAAATCCTTTTGTTCCAGCTTAAGTTCTTTTTCCTTTAAAAGATTTTCCTTTTCTTTTTCTACTGAAATTAGAGAGTCCAGTTCCTGATGCTTAAGGTTTAATCCTTTGATTAATGTACTTACATCTGCCTGCTGATTTGAAATATAACTTTTTGCCTGACTGACAATTTCTTCCGGCAGACCAGATGATCGGGCAATATCAAGAGCGTGGCTTTCTCCAGGAATTCCCATTAAAAGTTTGTAGGTTGGTCTTAAATTCTGTCCGTCAAATTCTACGCTTGCATTAAGGCAGTTTGAATTTGTCCAGCCATAATTTTTTAAGACTCCATGGTGGGTTGTAACAATTACAAAACTCTTTTTTTCAAGGAGCTTGTCAAGACAGGCCATTGCAATAGCGCTTCCTTCAAGAGGATCTGTTCCGTTTCCAAGTTCATCCAGAAGTACAAGAGAATTTTCATCAGCATACGAAAGAATTTCTCCCATTTTTTTCATATGGGCAGAGAAGGTACTTAAACTTTCATCAATGGACTGTTCGTCTCCAATGTCAGCAAAAACTGAACTGAAAAACTGAAGCCTGCTCCCATCTGCTGCATTGATTGGAAAACCACTTTGATTGAGAAGGGCAAAGAGGGCAATCGTTTTAAGAGTAACGGTTTTACCTCCTGTGTTAGGTCCAGTAATAATCAGTACTCTTTTTCCTTCCATAAAATTAATGTCAACGCCAACTGCCTTTGCTCCCAGAAGCGGATGTTTTGCCTGAAAGATTTTTGAAGCATCCTGAGGATTTGAAATCTCTTCTGCAAAAATAGATGAAGTCTCCCTCATGTAAAGAGCTGCTGCATGTGTTTTATCCAGGAGAATCATAGTTTTAAAAGCTGATTCAAAATCATTCAGACTTACAGAAAGTTCTTCAGTTAATTCGCGGAATATTTTTTTCAGTTCTGCTTTTAATTTTGCTTCCTGTTCAAGTAAAGAATTATTTGCTTTTATAAGTTCGATTGGTTCAATATAAAGAGTCTGTCCTGTAGGAGAAACATCATGCACAAGACCTTCAACTTCTGACCGGTGATCTGACCGTACTGCAAGTAACTGACGTTCACTTCTTAAAACAGGAACGTTTGACTGCAGGGCATCTTTAAGGCTTGCATCAGAAGTATATTTTTTTAAGGCATTTTCAATTTCTTTTTGCAAAGCATTTATTTCCCCCTGAATAGTTCTGAGGGAAGGTAAATTCCTTATCTGACCATCTTCATCAATAATGTCAAAGATTGCTTTTTTCTGGCTGGAAAGAGAAGGCAGCTCTTTAACTTTTTCACTTAAATGGGGAAGCTCAATTTTAATTGAAGTACTGGTAACTGAATCCCTCAAGCCTTCAACAGCAGAAGTAAATAATCCCAGTGCAAAAATTTCTTCCTGATTCAGAACAGCGCCCTTAACTTTGAGGACTGAAAAAAGATCTTCAATTTCCGGCCAGGATCTAAATCCATCCTGACTGCTTGCGGAAAGATAGTCAGCCCATTCTTTACCAAGAGCTTTTCTTTCAAGAATATAATCTTTGTCATAAAGAGGTCTTTCGTTTAAAAGCGATTTTTCTCCTTCTTCACTGCGGCAGTAAGAGGCAATTTTTTTCTGAATACGGAAGTAATCCAGTTCTTCCAGAAGCGAATCTTTTGCAATCACCTTGTCTTCATCTGTAAAAGAAAGAATTTCTTCCGGCCTGTTAATGATATAAGATGCTCCGTGTTCTTTTAAGAAATCAATTGTTTTAAAACCCCAGCTCACACTGATGCATTTAAGTCCCGCATTTTTTGCAGTTTCAATATCAACTTCAGAATCTCCTGCATAAAGAACTTCGCTCTTTGAAAGATTCAGTATTTTTAAAATATGAAGTACTGATTCAGGAGCAGGCTTTTTCTTTATGCCCAGAGCCTCATTTTCTCCAACTGACAGTTCCTGGGGAATATAATCAGAAAAGAATACCTGACTGAGGGCTTTTACATCCCGGTCAGGTTTATTAGAAACAATTGCACATTTTATTCCCTGGGCTTTAAGTTTTTCCAGCATTTCCATAATTCCAGGATAGGGCGCTGTGTTGTCCAGATTATGCTCACTGTAGAAATCCCTGGCTTCGTTAAAGACCTTGTCAAATTTAGGAGTTGAAGCATTTTTTTTAAGGGCTCTCTCTGCAAGTTTATGAAAGCCGTTACCTACAAATTTCTGGATTTCTTCAATCGTGCATTCTGTAAATCCATTGTTTCTGAGGCCAAAGTTCATGGCCTGATATAAATCATAAAGTGTGTTTAAAAGTGTTCCGTCTAAATCAAAAATAATAGCTTTAATGTTTTTCATTTTCTTTTTAGGATTGATACCAGGAAGCAGAGGGCAAAAATCAAGGCATTAACAAGTACGATTGTTGCTCCGCTTGCTGCCCCTGCGTAGTAAGAAATTATGAGTCCTGCGATTCCAGAGACCAGGGAAATTAAAATAGAAAAACCTGTATACTGTCTTGTGCTGCGGCTTATCATACGACTTGCTGCTGCTGGAAGTACAAGCAGAGAATTGATTACAAGAAGTCCAGTCCAGCGGATGCTTACAGAAACAATCAGGGCTGTGAGAAGGGCAAAAATCTGTTCGATAAGAAAAGTTTTTATTCTTCTGCTTTTGGCATAAGTTGAATGAAGATTTGTAATCAACATTTTGTTGTAGAAAAAAATCCAGATAAGGGCAAGAACCAGGAAAGCTCCAAGCAGCATTAGAATTTCATAAGGCTTAATGCTTAAAATATCTCCAATAAGATATTTCTGATATTTGGAAAAATTTCCCCCTGCACTTAAAAGTACAATGCCCAGGGCAACTGATGTAGATGAGAAAACTCCGATTACAGTATCAGCGCTGGATTTTCCCTTTACCTTTACTGTTATGATGATGAAGCCTAAAATAAGGGCGAATAAAATCATTGAAATAACCGGTTCCCGAATTCCAATGAGAACACCAATTGCAATTCCGGTCAGTGCCGAGTGTCCGATTGCATCAGAGAAGAAACTCATTTTGTTTGAAACAACACTGGTCCCCAGAATTCCAAAAAGAGGACAGGCCACAATTACAGCCAGCAGTGCATTTTTCATAAAGCTCATTTCAAGCCATTCAAAGGGAAGAATTACATTCATAATAGAATAAATATTTTCCATTATTTTTCCTCCTTATGATTTACAGATTCCTTTTCAGAAATATACATGTGGCCGAAAACCCTGATAAATTCCGGATTAGTAAAAACTTTTTCTACAGAACCAACTATAGCTTTTGTCTGATTTAAAAATACAACTCTGTCTGCATGCTGCTGAACTAAATCCAGGTCATGGCTTATAAGCAGGATTGTTATGTCATGCTCTTTTCTAAGCTGGTCTACAATTTCATAGAAATTATTTAATCCAACCTGATCAACACCGCTGACCGGTTCATCCAGCAGAAGAATATCCGGCATAGGATTAATTGCCAGGGCAAGCATTACCCTCTGAAGTTCTCCGCCTGAAAGTTCACAGACTCTCCTTTTAAGCAGATGTTCTGCTCCACTTGTTGCCAGAATACTTTTTGCCAGCTCCACATCCTTTTTTCTGTGCCTGAGCCAGACAGGCCTTTTTGTTGAAGCTGCAAGAACAAGATCTTCTACGCTTACAGGATTTCCATCTTCTACCTGAAGTGACTGAGGAACATAACCGAATCGGGGATTGCTTGTAATGAATTTTTGTGAATTGCTGCAGGAACACATAAGCTTATGTTCCGGTTCATGTTCCTTGTGACCGCAGTTTACGCATTTTTCTCCTTCGAAGATAATTTTTCCTGTATGAGGGATTACATTCAGAAGGGCTTTCATAAATGTGGATTTACCTGCACCGTTTCTGCCGATAATACAAGTAAGTTCTCCGCAGTGCAGATGCAGATTTATATCCTCAAGAATCGTTTCATTACCGATTTTAACGCCGAGGTTTTCAATATAAGTGCAGCATACGTGCTGCTTTCCAAAAGTACAGCTCATTTTTTTATCAGTCTTAAATTAATTTGCAAATGCTTCTTCCAGTATCTGGAGATTTTTTTTCATTCCGTCAAGATATGCATCTCCGGAAATTTCACCGCTTACTTCAGGATCCAGTTCGTAAACCTTAAGACCTGTTTCTGAGGCAATTATTTCACCTGCAGATGAAGAATACTGCTCTTCAGCAAAAAGATATATTTGTGAATTAATACTCTGTTCTTCCTTAATCAGGGAAATCAGTTCTTTCAGTTCCAGGGCTGTAGGTTCTGTTCCAGGTTCCCTTTCAATTACTCCTGCAATTTCAAGATTAAACTCCTGTGCAAAATAAGGAAAGGCTTCATGGAAGGTGATGATTTTTTTTCCTGCATAAGGAGCAAGCTTATTCTTCATCTCCTCTCTCAGAGTTTGAATTTTATTTGTGTAAGCCTCTGCGTTTTTCATGTACAAATCTGCATTTGCCTTGTCCATATCTGCAAGACCCAGGGCAATTTTATTCACCTGAAATTCAGCTCCTTCCAGACTTACCCAGATATGAGGATTGTCTTCAAAAAGTGGATAGCCCTCAGAGGCAATAATTACCTGTTCCTTCTTTTTAATTTCAAGAGCTTTTTCTGCAAAGTCTTCCATTCCGGCTCCGTTAAGAACCAGGATGTCTGCTTTTTCAAGATTTTTCATATCTCCTGTTGTGAGCTGATAGTCGTGAAGGCAGCCTGTATCTGCAGGAGCAAGCATTGAAAGCTCTACATCTGCTCCCTGGGTTATATTCATAAGCATGATATAAAGGGGATAGAAAGAAGCCATAATCTGTGTTTTGCCGGAAGTTGCATTATTTTTTGCAGAAGTTTTGCTGCAACCTGTAAAAAGGGCAGTGAAGGAAAAAAATACTGCCGTAAAAAGTGTAAGTGTTTTCTTTGTCATAAATCTAGTCATTATATGGTAAGTTTATACAAAATCACGCCTTTCATCAAATGAAATGACTGTCTGCCTCAAATAATAAAATAAAATTATTCCTATACATATGTCACGGCTTGACAAATAAAATATATGTGTCATGATTATAACAACTTTTTTAATAAGGAGAATAAATTATGAAAAAGCTTATCACATTAGCCGTTGTAGCTCTTGTAGGAATCGCTGGTGCTTTTGCATTCGACCTCGGTGGAATTCAGGGTACATGGACAGATTCTCGCTGGGATGCAGACTGGACATTCCGTGCAGACGGACACATCATCCTTACTTATCATAGTGATGGTGAACAGGTATTTGATTTCAACGATTCAAATATCCAGAACTTCAAGCCAGTAGCAGGTCTTTCTGGTGCAGGTTTTGAATTTGATTGTAAGGCTACAGGACGCCACTACAAGTTCGTTAAGGGACTTAGCGCTGATACTAGCCTTGATATGACAATCACTCCAAACTGGGATCAGGAAGAATACAGCAAGAAGATTACTTTCAAGAAGTAATGATTTTTGACTGAAACTTCTATTTTAGGAGAACAGCCCTGCGGTCTTCTGGCTGCAGGGTTGTTTTATTTTAAAGAATATTACTAGTCAGAAAATATAATTTTCAAAGTTGACAATAAAATTGTACTGGTCTACTTTTTAAATATCCCGAATGTGGAGTTTTGAAAATCATTGTATTTATCAAAAAAACGACTCCTTCGCGCCGTTTTTGGTAAAGTATTAAGTTTTTAAAACTCCACATTCGGGCTAAATACAGAATTATTAAAAGGATGGCTTATGTATTCAAAAAATAATGCTGCTCCATACCCTCCAATGGGCTGGAATTCATATGACTACTACAACACAATGGTTACTGAAGAAGAGGTTAAGGCGAATGCTGATTACATGGCACGGAATCTTAAAAAGTACGGCTGGGAATATGTAGTAATTGACATTCAGTGGTCTGATCCTGCTGCAGGTTCACAAAATCCAAAGGTTCAGTACATTCCTTTTTCACACTTTTGCCTGGATGAATACTCCCGTCAGATTCCTGCTCCAAATCGCTTTCCTTCAAGTAAAAATGGTGCCGGTTTTAAGCCTCTGGCAGATTATGTTCACTCTTTAGGACTTAAGTTTGGCATTCACATAATGCGTGGAATTCCCCGTTATGCAGCCCACAATCATCTTAAAATCAAGGGAACGGATCTTACTGCAGACCAGATTGCAAATCCTTTCAGCATTTCCCGCTGGAATCCGGATATGTACGGTCTTGATACAAATAAGGAAGAAGCTGCTGCTTACTACGATAGTATTTTTGAACTCTACGCTCAGTGGGGTGTAGATTATGTAAAAGTTGATGATATCTGCAATACAAATATGTACCCTTCAAATCCGTATTCTGCAGAAAAAGAAATTGAATGGATTGCTCGGGCAATTGAAAAAAGCGGTCGTCCTATGGTTTTAAGCCTGAGTCCTGGACCTGCCGTAATTGAAAAAGCCTGGCATCTGGAAAAATATGCAAATATGTGGCGCATTACAGATGATTTCTGGGATACCTGGCCGCTTTTAAAGAATATGTTTGAACGCTGCGAAGTCTGGCAGAAGCATGTGGGTGAAGGAAACTGGCCTGACTGCGATATGCTGCCTCTGGATAAGCTGGGAAAAGGCTTTGGTAATGAATGGCAGAGCCGTCTTACTCCTGAAGAGCAGAAAACAATGCTTACTTTATGGACAATCTTCCGGTCTCCTCTCATGATTGGAACTGATCTTCCCCAGATGAGCAGTGAAACCCTTGCTTTATTAACAAATGAAGAAGTCCTGGCCCTGGAAAAGAAGTCTCACGGAGCTTACCAGGTTATGAGGGATGAAAATCAGTGCATCTGGGCAAGTTATGTAAACGGCTGTCCTCATCGGGAAAGTGGAGTTAACCTTGCATTGTTTAATCTTAGTGATGAAGAAAGGGAAGTTTCAGTTAAACTGAGTGAAGTAAAAGGAATCCTGGAAGGAACAATTTATTCCGTGCGGGATTTGTGGGATAAAAGCAATCTCTTTCCTCTGGACGGAGCAGCTGAACTGTCTCTTACAGTGCCGGCACATGGTTCAGTTCTCCTCCTTCTGGAAACAAAATAGATTATCCAAGCATTACATCAAGAATCATCATGATGATAAAACCTGCTCCGAAGCCCAGCGTGCCGTTATTTGAATGACTGCCGCTGCTGGCTTCCGGAATAAGTTCTTCTACTACAACGAAAAGCATGGCTCCTGCCGCAAAAGATAAAAAGTAGGGCAGAAGATTAGTTATGAGTTGTGAAAGAAGAATTGTCAGAATTGCGGCAATTGGTTCAACAATTCCTGACAAAGTTCCGTACAGAAAGGCCTTTCCCTTTGATCCTCCTGATGATTTCAGGGGAAGGGATATGATGGAACCTTCAGGGAAGTTCTGTATGGCAATACCAAGTGCCAGTGCAAGGGCTGACTGAAAGTTTATATCTCCTGTGGGATTCAGGAAGCCTGCTGCAACTACACCTACTGCCATTCCCTCAGGAATATTATGAAGGGTAACTGCAAGCACGAGCATTGTAGTCTTTTTTAACCGGGAGTTAGGCCTTCCGTCAGGTGTAGAGCTTGCCGGGTGCAGGTGAGGAATAATCATATCAAGCAGGAATAGAAATGCCATTCCCAGTGCAATTCCCAGTGCCGCAGGCATCCAGGCCAGTTTTCCCATACTTTCTGATTCCTCAATTGACGGAATCAGGAGTGACCATACAGAGGCAGCAACCATAACTCCTGAGGCAAACCCCAAAAGAAGTTTTTGCAGCTTGTCATTAATTTCTTTTTTCAGAAAAAATACAGTTGCTGAACCTAAAAGAGTACCTAAAAATGGAATAAAAAGTATCGAAAATAGTTTCATATAAATATATGATAATATGATTTACCGATTATGTAAATATACTTTTAAATTATTTAGCCCGAATGTCGAGTTTTGAAAATCAACGAATTTATCAAAAAACACAGCTCCCAGTCATGAAAACAACTTATCGAAACCGCAGGCTCGCCTGCTACACGTATTTTGTGCTTGTAATTATTTACGTTTGCCGCTACCGCGGCAGCACAAAATAAGTGTTTTCGTAAGTTGTT